>CAFBPE010000001.1_pt1 | contig 43899 bp, 38 predicted proteins | sample 7269641 | NCBI WGS metagenome assembly CAFBPE01 (sample SAMEA6814136, study PRJEB35770) | uncultured Actinomycetes bacterium | biome: Freshwater; feature: Freshwater reservoir; material: water | place: Czech Republic | collected 2017-06-27 | depth 30m m
CCATGGCACTTGTTGGCTCGGCATCAGCGACAATTGTCGCAATTGGCGCTGTCATGGATATAGCGTCACAGTATGGAGATCCAACGCGTGCACTTCATGCGATTATCACCGGAATCGGATTTTTAGGTGCTGGCTTAATCTTCACCGATAAACACTCATCTGGAATCCAAGGTGTAACTACAGCTGCAACTGTTTTTTCAACTGCCGCAGTTGGCGTAGCTGTGGGTTTAGGTTTTCAAGTTGTAGGGGCAGGTTTAACCCTTGTAATTCTAATTATTTTGCGATCTACGCAAGTTATTGAAAAATCAATCAATCGCAACAGTTAACGTTTCTTGATTTTTAGAACGACGTTTCTATCTTCAGGACGCCCGCTCAACCACATAACATCGTGCGTAGCCCCAAGCTCTGCTCGCTTTTGCCAAACATTGGCACTGACCGCACGTGATAAGGCTGCGATATCAATTGGATCTGTCGCATCTCTATAGTTGATGCCACCTGCGTGATCGATGACGCTTAGGCCACAGTAAATATCACCAGCTGTATCTCTTACGATTTCAATTGTTCGAGATTGCTGTGGCCAATCAGCATGTGATGCGGTTTCGATTTGCCAGAAACCTTGGACCTCTTCCTCGGCGCCGATCCAATTGATGTGATGGCGATGCTCGTGACCTGCAAACCATGCAATAACCTGAGGATATTTCAGAAGCATCTCTTGAATTTCTTCAACGCAGATACGACGTCCAATTGGCCCATAACTATTGAACATTTTGCTCAATGGATGATGGGATGCCAGAACAACTGGTCGATCCGAATGAGCAACTTCATTTTCTAGCCACTCAAACTGCTCGGTATCGAGGGAACCTTGCCAGCCACCGAATTGATTAACGCTATCAATCACTATTAGTTTCACTGCGCCAACGTTTGTGGAGTAGTACATGTGTTTGTTATCTACATGTGATTGGTTAAACCCATGTCCCGCAGGAAGGCCGGGGGATGCAAGATGCATCTGGGCATATTCACCGCGTTCTACAGCACGCCGTTCAATGTCTGCGCTGACTTCTACGTATGGTGCATCAAATGCTTCTGGGTAACCTGCCGGACCTATTTCTTGGAAACTGGATAAAACTTCCGCGAGAGATACATTTGATGGCAGGCCGGTATATCTTTTTCCAGCGATCATTGCACCATTTATTGTTGGCTCAGGTGCAACTGTTCCTTGTAACAGCGCATCGTGATTTCCGTGTACGGCATACCAAGGAAATCTAAGTCCAGTAGCTTTAAATGCGGTTCTACAAGAGTCTAGAAGATTTGGAACTATTGGGAATCCATACTTGGCCCGCGCATCGTCATCTTCTTTTCCGGCGGGAGTTCCATGTGGGTGCCAATAGCGAGTGTCGTAATGTTCGGCGCCATCATCAATAACACCTTCATAGCGCGTCACATCACCTGAATCAGGTCGAAACTCCTGCCCATCTAGAAGTGCTAAATACCAGTTAACTTCATTGACCTGAGCGTTATCAGTTGTGTCTCCAGTAATAATTGCGCCATCTATTGCATGACCCGAAAGTGGTCCGACGGTAATTTTATTTAATGCTTGCACCATAGCCTCAACTACATGAGGTGAGAGCATTGAATGAGGACGGTATGTGCCGATTGTTCCAACTTTTTCTCGAATGGGGCTATCAGGATCTGCCCAGCGATCTAGGTACTCAGGTCGCGTAGGGGATTGGGCATCACATACGTGCAGATCGGATAAGTGATGCATCAGCAGTAGAGGCGTACTTGTAGCTGGAAAGGCATGCCCTATGTGCACTTCATCTGGGCCTTCAATAATCTCGCGCCAACCTAGCGCATTAGCTTGACCACGCATGTATGCCATAGTCGGTATCCTAGCGAAATGGAATTAAAAAGCACGAGCATGATCGTGTTAACTGGCGGTACTAGTACTCGATTTGGCAGCGATAAAGCCGCTGCTGTAATAGATGGGCAATCGCTCATCTCTCGTATTTTATGCGCAATTCCCGATGAGATTGAAGTAATTATCGTTGGCCCGGATCCAAAGTTTGCTGGGCGCAGCTATCGTTGTGTTCAAGAAGTACCACCAGGTGGTGGACCTGTTGCAGGTTATGCTGCCGCGCTAGAAATATGTACATCTGAAATCGTTGCTCTACTTGCTACCGACATGCCGTTTGCAGTCACAAAAGTTATCAATCTTATTAACGCCATGAAATCTCATGATGATGCAGTGATGTATGTCGATCACAATGGCTTCAAACAACCACTTGCTGCGATTTATCGCGTTGAAGCAGTTGAGAAGGCGTTGTTATTACTAGGCAGCGTTGCAGGCAAGTCGATGCGGGAGCTTATTTCGCACCTAGATATCGCAGAAGTAGAGATCAGCAAGGAGATCTCGGATTCATTGCGAGACATTGACACCCCTGCCGATCTTGATATTGCCATCGCTTTTGCCGCCACATTGAAGGATAATCCTGACTTATGAGCGCACTAGTTGAAGGCAGTTGGGATGATGCTCGTTCAATAGCAGCAACAGCATTTAAAGCTCTGTCCTTTGAAATCATTGACCTTACTAAGAGCCTTGGTCGCACGCTTGCAGTTGATGCAAACGCATTGTGTGATTTACCAACGTATGCAACCTCTGCCATGGATGGCTATGCGGTCTGTGGGCAAGGCCCTTGGACAATTATTGGCGAAGTAAAAGCCGGACTGCCAATGAAAGATAGCCTGCATGCAGGCACTGCAGTAGGAATTGCTACTGGCGCAGTAATTCCAGTTAATACATTTGGCGTTATTCGTTGGGAGTCCGCCCGCGTTAATGAGCAGATTCTTGAAGGTGAAGTAGTTGCAGATCAAGATATTCGCCCAGCAGCTCATGAGTGCACGACGGGAGATACTCTTGTAAACGCCGGGACGGTTCTGACTCCGGCAATGATTGGCTTACTTGCAGCTGCTGGCTTAGACACTGTACAAGTTGTTAGGAAACCGAAAGTTGCACTTGTTTTACTAGGTGATGAAATTCAACTGACCGGAATACCTAGTGAAGGTTTAGTACGTGATGCACTTGGTCCACAACTTCCGGGTTGGTTAGAAAAACTTGGTTGTGAAATTGTTAGCACTCACTATATTTCTGATGAGCTTGACCTTGTTGTTCAAGCCCTCACAAAAGCATGCGCAAGTGCCGACATAATCATTACAACTGGTGGTACAGCACAAGGTCCGCGTGATTACTTACACAATGCATTAGCTGCCATTAGTGCCGAGATTTTGGTCGATACAGTGGCAGTGCGCCCGGGTCATCCCATGTTATTGGCCGACGTTGGCGGGCATGCTCTTTTTGGTTTACCTGGTAACCCACAATCGGCGATCGTTGCCCTTATATCGCTGGGTCAACCAGTAATTGATTCCATGCTTGGAAAAGCTATGCAGCAGCTTCAGCATGTGACAACGCATGATGAATTAACTGCACCTGCAGAGTTCACACGCTTAATTATCGGCAATGTGCGTGATGGCGAATTTCACGTTGCCCCCTATCTAGGTTCGGCGATGTTGCGCGGTTTAGCTCAATCCACTGGCTTTGCTGTTGTCACAACAAGGCTTACGAGCCCTGGCCAAAGCGTTCGTTGGCTATCGCTGCCGTAGCCAATTAGAATCCACGGCATGAGTGATGGACTAACGCATCTAAACAATCAAGGTCAGGCCAATATGGTCGATGTCACCGGCCGTGATGTCAGCGTTCGCACTGCACATACGTCAGCCAGAGTTAATTTATCGGCCCACGTTGTAGCACTTCTGCGAGATGGAAGCACTCCAAAAGGTGATGTCTTATCAACTGCGCGAATCGCAGGAATCATGGCTGCAAAGAAAACGAGCGATTTAATTCCGCTATGCCATCCGATTGCAATAAACAAGATCTCAATTGACTTGCAGATTACGGATTCTGGTGTTGCTATTAATGCAGAAGTAGTCACTTCAGATCGAACAGGTGTAGAGATGGAAGCCCTTACTGCAGTGAGTGTGGCTGGTTTAACTATTATCGATATGGTTAAAGCACTAGATCCACTTGCTGCAATCACCGACATTCGCGTTGATTCAAAATCTGGCGGAAAGAATGGCGATTGGAAGCGCGCGTGAATCAGCGCAATGCAGTTGTTATTACGGCCAGCAACCGAGCCTCACAGGGTGTTTACTCTGATCTCAGCGGTGCGAGTTTAAGCAGCGGCCTGACGGCACTGGGATATATAACATCTGAGCCAGTCATTGTCTGCGATGATGTGGAGGCCATAAGTCAAGAGATTATTAAGGCACTTGCACAAAAGGTTCGCTTAATCGTTACGACGGGTGGGACCGGAGTTTCACCAACTGATGTCACGCCGGAAGCAACGGCACCATTTATTGAAAAATTGATACCAGGGTTTTCTGAAGCGCTACGCGCATATTCGCGGGATAAGGTACCCACTAGTGATTTAACTCGTGGCCTCGTTGGCACGTGTGCACAAACTCTGATTATTAATCTGCCAGGTTCTCAAGGCGCAGTTAAAGATGGTCTAGTTATTATTGAACGTTTAGCTGGGCATATTCTGGATCAATTAGATGGACTGGATCACTGATGGCACAGGTAGTCAGTGCAGTTGTTACTCCAGAAACAATTGATGTTTCGGCTTTAGTCACAATAGTCAGTGATCACAGTTGTGGCGCCGTTGTGACTTTCACCGGAGATGTTCGAAATCATGATGGTGGAAAATCAGTCAAGGATCTAACGTATGAAATCCACCCTTCGGCGCCCCAAGAGATTGTAAGAATTACGCAAGAAGTCAGTGAACAGTTCGATGTGGTTAAGGTCGCTGTGGCACACCGTTATGGGCAGATTCCAATCGGCCAGAGCGCCTTTGCGGTTGCAGTCTCGGCCCATCATCGTCAAAGCGCCTTTGATGCCTGCGAAGCTCTAGTCAATGCAGTCAAAGCCCAACTGCCAATTTGGAAGCACCAAGTTTTTGCTGATGGTAGCGATGAGTGGGTTAATACGGCATGAGCACTCTTATCGATACATATGGCCGTACACATCGTAATTTGCGAGTCTCACTCACCGATCGCTGTTCGCTGCGATGTACATATTGCATGCCACATGATTTTGCTGCATGGTTACCATCAGAAAATTTACTCACCACCGATGAGCTCTTATTGATTATCGACGTTGCAGTTGAACAAGGCATTGATGAAGTTCGCTTAACTGGGGGAGAGCCTTTGCTGCGCCCTGACATAGTTGAAATTGTTGAACGCATCGCCGGTCTAACTAATGCTCCACGATTAACGCTAACTACTAATGGAATTCGCTTGCCCGAATTAGCCGCACCTTTAGCTAAGGCTGGATTAAATCGCATTAACGTCAGTCTTGACACATTGAGTCGCGAGCGATTTAAAACTCTCACCTATCGTGATCGCTTTGATGATGTAATACATGGACTTGAAGCTGCCGATAAGGCTGGTCTATATCCAATAAAAGTTAATTCGGTTTTACTCAAAGATATTAATGATGATGAAGCACCAGCGCTTTTGAAGTGGGCACTTGCAAATAAATACTCACTTCGCTTCATCGAACAAATGCCTCTCGATGCCGGTGGGATTTGGGATCGAGCTACTTTGATTACCGCCGATGAAATCTATGCGTCATTGTCGAAAGACTACGAACTAACTCCAGTAGATGGCCGTGGCTCTTCTCCTGCCGAAGAGTTCTACATCAACGGTACGCAGGCCACAGTAGGAATCATCGGTAGCGTGACACGTCCATTTTGTGGGGCATGCGATCGAATCCGATTGACATCTGATGGCCAACTTCGTTCTTGCCTATTTTCTATTACAGAGACTGATGTTCGAAGCGTTCTGCGCGATACATCTAAGAGTTCGGCTCAAGTCCGTGAAGAGATTGCAGCCCGCTTTCAAAAGACGGTATTAGCCAAACTTCCTGGCCATGGAATCAATGATCCAAGTTTTATTGCTCCACCACGTCCTATGTCTGCAATTGGTGGTTAGCCACCTGCAAAGCGTGGCAGTACGTCTATAACACTGCCGTTTTCTATAAAGATATCGTGATCGTGAACTGCAACTGAATCCACCAGAAAACTGCACTGTGATACAACATGTGCCAGGGCAGGGTTAGAAATACATTCTGATTCCAGGATCGATCTGAGTGTCGAGGGCTCACACGTCGCAGACTCAGCACCGGCGGCAGCACGAGCTGCAGCAAAATAGCGAACTTCTACACCGTTCTTCATGTATGCATTGTATGGTTAGGCCATGCTCGAGTACATCGTCATCTTCCTTGTTGGAATCCTCGTAGGGGCAATCAATGGATTGGCAGGCGGTGGCTCTGTAATCTCTTATCCAGTTTTGTTGGCAACGGGGATGTCACCAGTCAGCGCGGCAATATCAAATGCCTTAGGTGTGACGCCGGCAAATTTCTTTGCTTTAATCTCAGTTCGCCACCAAATGCGTGAGTTTTTTCATGAGTATAAAAAACTTATCTATATTTCTATAGTTGGCTCAACTACTGGTGCATTTCTCTTATTAAACGTACCTCCAGGGGTCTTTGAAAAGATGGTGCCCTTCCTACTTCTCTTTGCAAGCTTTTCATTTCTTATAAAGGCCAAACCCATTCGCGGTGCTCGCCATGATCTGATCGAAAAGTTTGGAATTGCTTTAAGTGGGCTCTACTGCGGATACTTTGGTCCAGGTCAGGGAGTAATAGTTCTGGCCGTCTTGGCACGCGATATCCGTCGGGACCCCAAGAGACTCAATACGGCCAAGAACTTTGTCGTGGGTTGCACGTCGTTAGTCTCCAACATCGTCTATATCTTCAGCGGTCGGGCAGTCTGGCCAGCGGTGATATCCCTCTTGGTGGGCGCCAGTATTGGTGGAACGTACGGGGGGCGATATGCCGCCCATATGCCAGCGGCGCTGTACCGCGCTCTCATCACAACCGTTGGCTTTGGCGCCTCAGCCTGGCTCTTTTGGAAGTACTACCTGGCCTAGGAGCGTCTATATCAATCTGTATATGACTGATATATCATCTTTTCCGTGAGCCAGGCTATCCATATCTTGAGTCGAGAATCGACCTCTTTGTCGGAGGAGGCATATAGCCGTATTCGATCGATGATCATCACATTAGAACTGGTGCCCGGGTCGCTGATAAGTGAGAGCGTTTTAATGGCCAAGCTGGGCTTTGGTCGAACACCGATACGTGAAGCTCTGCGCTCGCTGGCTAATGAAAAATTGGTAGAGGTTTATCCACGCCGAGGAATGTTTGTATCTAGCGTGGATGTACAAAATCTTTCTGCACTCTCTGAAATCCGCGCAGTTCTTGAAATCAAAGCCGCTGAATTAGCCGCTGAGCGATCTACGCCCGCTGATCACGTGATTACAAAGGCTTTAATTACAGAGATCACAGCAATAAAAGGTGATGTTGATATGGCTACTTTGATCGGATTAGATCAAAGAATTCATCACCATATCTATCAATGCACACACAATGACTTTCTAGCATCTGCCCTTGATAACTATTACGCCCATGCGTTGCGAATCTGGTTCTTGGCCCTAGATCGAGTTGCAGGTTTAGCCGAAGCCATTATTGAACACCGAGCACTTTTAGAGGCAATTTCAAGCAGTGATTCAAAAGCGGCAGGCAAAGCTATGCGCGATCACGTAGAAGGATTTGAAACATCGATTCGTAAATCTTTATAACCACCACTACAAGAACGAGGATAAGAGATATGAGTAAGTTACCTGCAAAGGCAAAGTGCGTAGTAATTGGCGCTGGTATCGTCGGCAACGGCATGGTTTATCACCTTGCTAAATTAGGCTGGAAAGATATCGTCCAGATCGATAAAGGTCCTTTACCTAACCCTGGTGGATCAACTGGCCACGCATCTAACTTTATCTTTCCTGTCGATCATTCAAAAGAGATGACTGCAATTACCGCTGAAAGTATGCGGCAGTACAAAGAGTGGGGAACATTTACTGAAACTGGTGGAATTGAAGTTGCCCGTACACAAGAACGCATGCAAGAACTTGCACGAAGAATTACATCGGCCAAGTCATGGGGAGTCGATGGTGGTCAAATCCTCACCCCAGCCGAAGTTAAAGAGTTGGTGCCTTATATCGATGAGACAGTCATTGTCGGCGGGTATTACCAGCCAACAGTAGGCGTGGTTGACTCACTTCGTACAGGTACGTTGATGCGTGAGGCTGCAACCGAAATGGGTGCATCACAATCCTTTGCAAATATTGAAGTTCTAGATATCACTGTTGCAAATGGACGTGTTACTAGCGTTGTTACAGATCAAGGAACTATTGAAGCTGACTACGTTGTTATTGCAACTGGCTGCTGGTCACCAAAGCTCGCGGCAATGGCCGGTGCGCATATCCCGCTCACTCCTGCGGTGCACCAGATGAAAGATATTGGTCCAGTGCCATTCTTTGCTGGAGCTAAAGGTGATATTGAATGGCCAATCGTTCGCGATATGGATGTATTTATGTATGAGCGCCAACATGGAACTGGTCTAGAAATTGGATCCTATGCTCACCGTCCAATTCTTTACACACCCGATGATTTACCATCAAATGCAACGGCGGCACTTTCTCCAACTGAGTTCGCTTTCACACAAGCTGATTTTGATATTCAAGATGAGCACGCCTATGAATTAATGCCTTCAATAGTTGGCGATGAAAATGTTCGTGAAAAGTATGCAATCAACGGAATTCTTTCTTACACACCAGATGGAATGCCAATACTTGGAGAGACTCCAGAAGTTAAAGGTTTGTGGTCAGTTGCTGCAGTCTGGATTAAGGAAGGTCCTGGTACTGCAAAGTCTGTTGCAGAATGGATGGTCCTCGGAGATTCAGAGATTGATCTGCACTCTTCAAATATTGCTCGCTTCCACGAACACCAAAAAGCACAGTTCCATATTAAGTCTCGCGTAGATGAGAGCTTTAATAAGACGTACGGAATTGTTCACCCTCTTGAGCAGTATGGATCTAACCGTAATGTTCGTCTTTCTCCGTTCTATGACGCCGAGAAAGAGTTAGGCGCAGTCTTCTATGAAACCGCTGGATGGGAACGTCCATTCTGGTATGACTGCAACAAGGAATTGGTCCAGAAGTTTGGCGACAAGGTCATGCCTCGAGCTGCTGAATGGGAGTCACGGTGGTGGTCTCCGATTATCAATGCAGAGCACCTTCAAATGCGTGAGAGTGCCGGCATCGTTGATTTATCTGCCTTTACCCTCTTTGATATAACAGGGCCATCGGCTTTGGCAGTTGTTCAAAAAGCGGCACTGCGCCAGATGGATGTTGCAATCGGCCGCGTTGTTTACACGCCAGTACTTGGCCCTAATGGGGGATTCAAGTCCGATTTAACCATTATGCGCCTTGATACCAATCACTTCCGTGTTGTTACTGGTGGCGCACATGGCATGGCCGATAAGAAATGGTTTAGCGATCTATTACCGGCAGATGGGTCAGCGCAAATCTTTGACTTAACCTCTAGTTATACAACTGTCGGAGTATGGGGACCTAAGGCTCGCGAAATTATTCAAGCTATTACTGACACCGATATGAGCAAGGATGCCTTTAAGTTCAGCACGTGCAAGGTAATTGAAGTTGGACCACTTCGCGTGCTTGCTTCACGAATCTCCTATGTCGGAGATCTAGGTTGGGAGTTCTATATTCCAATCGAGCAAGGTGCAAAGTTATGGCAGATGTTGTGGGAGTCAGGCAAAAAGCACGAGATGATTCCAGTTGGAATCGGTGTTTATGGAACAACTGGGCGACTGGAAAAATCTTACCGAGCTTATGGGCCAGAGTTAGAGACAGAATACAACGTAGTTGAAGCTGGTATGCAGTCTCCAAAACTAAAAGAAGCAGACTTTATTGGAAAAGATGCACATGTTAAGCATCGTAGTGAAACTCCAGTTACTGTGCTGTGCACACTTTTTGTTGATGACCATACATCCTCAACTGGAGTCAACCGCTACATGATGGGTAATGAACCCATCTTGACACTGGATAAGCAACCAATTGTCGATTCACATGGACGGCGATCATATGTAACAAGTGCGGGTTCTGCGCCCTCACTTGGCAAGCACATATTAATGACGTACTTACCAACTGAATTAGCTGTTGCTGGCAATAAGTTCATTGTTGAATATCTTGGCGAGCACTATCCATGTTCAGTCGCTCAAGTAGGTGCTACACCTGTATTTGACGCCACAAACGAACGGATCCTTGCATAATGGATGTACTTGTCTGCTTGAAACGCGTGCCACTTGCTGGAGGCACGCTCATCTTGACGCCTGACTCTCGGGATATTGAAACTAAGCATTTGGGTTTTGGTATTAGCCCACATGAAGAAAATGCTGTCGAGGCGGGTGTGCAGTTAGTAGAGCAAATGGGTGGCACTCTAACTTTGCTCACCCTCGGACCAAGTGATGCCGAAGAGCAACTTCGATCACAGTTAGCAATTGGTGCGACGCGAGCAGTACTAATCGAGACCGATGGGCAGGAATGGGATCCACAAGGAACTGCAGCAGCATTAGTTGATGCAATCAATGCAGAAGAGACTAAGTTCGACTTAATTATCTTTGGCGCTGAATCTGCAGATAGCGCTGGATACCAGATTCATATTCGTGTAGCTCATGCGCTTAATCGTCCAATTGTTACCAATGTTAAGTCTATGAAAATAGAGAATGGAATCGCTAGTTGTGAACGCGTTGTTGCACAAGGCCGCGAACATTATGAGGCTCCGCTACCTGCAATTGTTACTGTCCGCGATGGGTTAAATATTCCTCGCTATCCATCGGTACCTGGACGTATGCAGGCACGCAAGAAGATAGTTGATATGAAGAAAGCCGAGCCACGGGTTCCTAAGCTAGAGAAAGTTACTTTGGCACTGGCTCCTTCTAAAGATAAGGGTGCTGAAATTCTTGGAAAAGGCGCAGATGCTGTTCCTGCTTTAGTTGATGTCTTGAAGCAGATTGGAGCCTTCTAATGATTTTAGTTTTAATCGATCATGATCGCGGCGAAATCGACGCGCTATCTCTTCGCGCTCTTACCGCAGCGCGCAAACTTGGCCAAGATGTCGAGGCCGTAGTTATTGGTAATGATGGTGCATCTTTAGCCGCTATCGCCGGTGAATTCGGGGCAAAGGTATTACACGTTGCAACGCATGCTGCAATTACCGACTACACGCCAATGGCCTCGGGCCGAGCACTTGCAAACCTTGTAGAAAAACTCAAGCCTGCCGCGGTATTAGCTGCAGGTAGCCCACGAGGAAATGAGCAGTTAGCCCATTTAGCTGCATTCTTAGATATTCCTATGGCCGCAGAGTGTTCAGAGATAACTCTGGGTTCACCTCACCACGTTCTGCGTGCGCGTTGGGCTGGAAATCTCATTGAATCTGCCAATGTTCACTCCGACTTATTGGTTGCAACAGTATTGAGTTTTTCAGTCGAGCCCGAATCAATCAATGGGGCACCAGCATCTGTCTCGAACTTTGAGCCAGCTCTAGAACCTGCAGATTCAGTTGTAAAGATATTAAGTCGCGATGCTGGTGAATCAAAGGGTGGTGTGACCTTAAGTGATGCCAAGGTTATTGTCTCTGGCGGTCGCGGAGTAGGAGGACCAGATGGCTTTGGTAATTTAGAAGAGCTTGCTGCTCTCTTAGGCGGCACTGTTGGTTGTTCTCGAGTAGTAACAAGTTCAGGGTGGCGTCCGCATGCCGAGCAAGTGGGACAGACAGGTACAAAGGTTGCACCGGATCTCTACATCGCTGCGGGAATATCAGGTGCGATGCAACATATTGCCGGAATGAAAAACAGTAAGACAATCGTGGTCATTAATACAGATCCAGAGGCTCCTATTTTACGTTATGCCGATTACGCAATCATCGGAGATTTACACCAAGTTATACCCGCGCTCACAAGCGCCATACGCCAGGCAAAGGGATAAAAATGTCAGATATCGAAATCGCACAAGCTGCAACTATGAAGCCAGTTAATGAGATTGGCGCATCACTCGGCATCGATGTTGAACACTTAGAGGCCTACGGAAAATACAAGGCAAAGGTAAATCTGAAGTATCTAACTGCTCTGCCTGAGCGCAAAGGATCTAAACTGATTTTAGTAACGGCGATTAGCCCAACACCTGCAGGTGAAGGAAAGACAACAACAACTGTTGGCTTAGGTGATGCACTTCGCCACATCGGTAAAAATGCAATGATCGCGCTTCGCGAACCTTCCCTTGGACCAGTCTTTGGAATGAAGGGCGGAGCAGCAGGCGGCGGTTATGCCCAAGTAGTACCAATGGAGGATATTAACCTGCATTTTACTGGCGACTTCAACGCAATCGCCCTAGCAAATAACTTACTAGCAGCCCTTGTCGATAACCATATTCATCATGGTAATGAGTTAGCTATAGATATTCGCCGTGTTACCTGGAAGCGCGTTATGGATATGAATGACCGTGCACTGCGCGAGATCATTCAATCTATTGGTGGCGTCGGAAATGGTTACCCACGTAGCGATGGCTTTGACATCGTTGTTGCATCAGAGATCATGGCTATCTTCTGCTTAGCGACTTCTATTGAAGATCTCAAAGAAAAGATTGGCAAGATTGTTGTCGGCTATAAGCGCGATAAGACCCCGGTTCTTGCAAGCGAACTCAATGCACAGGGTGCAATGACTGTCATTCTCAAAGATGCATTCCAACCTAACTTAGTTCAGACACTTGAAAATACACCGGCCTTTATTCATGGCGGTCCATTTGCCAATATTGCTCATGGCTGCAACTCAGTCGTTGCAACAACGTCGGCAATGAAGTTAGCTGACTATGTTGTTACTGAGGCTGGCTTTGGTGCCGATCTAGGTGCTGAAAAATTCATTGACATCAAGTGCCGTAAATCAGGGTTGCGTCCTTCAGCCTGTGTCCTTGTGGCAACGATTCGCGCTATTAAGTATCACGGTGGTGCAGATCTAAAAACTATTACCGATGAGAATCTGCCGGCACTTGAAGCTGGAATGGTAAATCTCGAGCGTCATATTCACAACATAAAGAATGTCTACAACTTGCCATTGGTTGTCTCGATTAATAACTTCACAAGCGATACTGCAGCTGAAGTTGAACTACTACGCACCCGAGTCGAAGCTCTTGGTGTAAAGATTGTTCTAGCTACTCATTGGGCCGATGGTGGCAAAGGTGCTGCGGATTTGGCGCATGCCGTTGTAGAGCTGTGTGAGCAGCCAGACCAGATGACCTTTGTCTATGAAGATGATCAAAGTTTGTGGGAGAAAATTACCGCTGTTGCGACAAAGATTTACGGTGCTAAAGAGGTCACGGCCGATGCCAAGGTGCGCCTGAAGCTCAAAGAGCTAGAAGCTGCGGGTTATGGCCATTTCCCAATCTGTGTGGCTAAAACTCAGTACTCTTTTAGCACTGATGCTGCACTTCGCGGAGCTCCATCGGGTCATTCGCTCAATATTCGCGAAGTCAAACTCTCGGCAGGCGCAGAATTTATCGTCATGATCTGCGGCGAGATTATGACAATGCCTGGTCTTCCCAAAGTTCCAGCTGCTGAACGCATTGATTACATTGATGGAAAGGTCGTAGGTCTTTTCTAATGAAGTATTCGCCATGGTCACAGGATGCAGCACGACTGCTTCTTGCGACCCTGCGCGATGAAAAGGGGCCAGTATTAATGGCGCTGCAGTTGATGCAAAAAGAGTTTGGCTATGTGGATCCAGCATGTGTTCCTTTAATTGCGAACTACTTTAATAAATCACGCGCCGACGTACATGGTGTTCTCACTTTTTATCATGATCTTCGTACAACCCCACCAGGTGAGCATCAGATTTCAATCTGTGTCGCAGAAGCCTGCCAAGCAGTTGGTGCCAGAGCTTTGGAAAAAGAAGCTAAAGCACAGTTTGGTGCTGAGGTAACTGATAGTTATTGCTTTGGTAACTGTGCACTAGGACCTGCAGTTATGGTCGATGGCACTTTGATTGGGCGAGCAACGCTGGCCAAAATTGAGAAGGCACGATCATGAGAGTCTTTGTACCGGGGGACAGTGCCGCTATCTCTATTGGCGCAGATGAAGTTGCAGCAAGAATTTCAAAGTTAGATCCAACAGTCACCATTGTCCGTAATGGATCACGCGGTGCACTGTGGTTAGAAACTCTTGTTGAAGTTGACACTGATAGCGGGCGCATTGCCTACGGTCCAGTGATGCCAGATGATGTGCAATCACTCTTTGATGCGGATTTTCTTAAGGGCGGTGCTCATCCATTGGCTCTAGGTAAGACCGATGACATTGAGTGGCTAGCTTCGCAAGAACGTGTGACTTTTGCCCGCGTTGGAATCATCGACCCTCTTTCACTTGATGAGTATCGCCAGCATGGAGGTTTAGTAGGTTTAAAAAGCGCACTGGGATTAACTAGTGAGGCCATCATCAATGAAGTAACTGAGTCAGGCCTTCGCGGGCGTGGCGGAGCTGGCTTTCCAGCCGGTATCAAATGGAAAACTGTGGCCCAAACGAACTCAGCCCAGAAATATATTTGCTGCAACGCCGATGAGGGTGACAGTGGAACCTTTGCTGATCGCATGCTGATCGAAGGCGATCCATTCACACTTATTGAGGGTATGACGATTGCCGCGATAGCAGTTGGTGCAACTCAAGGAATTGTTTATTTACGTTCTGAATACCCACACGCAATCTCTATTCTGCAGAATGCAATTGAGATTGCCAGAGAGTTTGGTTGGCTTGGAGACCGTGTTTTAGATAGCACGCATTCATTTGATATTCAGATACGTGTTGGAGCAGGCTCCTACGTCTGCGGTGAAGAAACCGCGATGCTCGAGAGCATTGAAGGCAAACGAGGAGTTGTCCGAGCCAAGCCACCGTTGCCGGCCATCGAAGGCCTCTTTGGACAACCAACCGTTATCAACAATGTTCTTACTTTATCTACGGTGCCAATGGTGTTAGCACAAGGCGCAGCTGCCTATAAAGCTCGCGGCGTTGGCAGGTCTCTCGGTACCCAGGTCTTTCAATTAGGTGGCAATATCGCACGCGGCGGAATAGTCGAGAAGGCTTTTGGAGTAACTCTCAAAGAGTTACTTGAAACATATGGTGCAGGCACATTAAGTGGAAAACCATTTAGAGCAGTACAAATCGGGGGACCGTTAGGGGCTTATTTTTCTACCCAACAGTTAGAGACTTCAATGGACTATGAGTCTCTTATTGCTGCCGGTGGAATGCTAGGTCATGGTGGAGTTGTTGTCTTTGATGATTCAGTTGACTTAGCTGTCCAGGCAAAGTTTGCCATGGAGTTTTGCGCTATCGAATCCTGCGGCAAGTGCACACCATGTCGTATTGGATCAACGCGAGGTGCCGAGACTATCGATTTGATTATTAAAGGTGTACGAGTTGATGAGAATAAGAAGCTGTTGTTGGATCTTTGCGAAGTGATGACCGATGGCTCGTTATGTGCCATGGGTGGATTAACCCCAATGCCAGTTAAAAGCGCGATGGTTAATTTCCCGTCGGATTTCTTAGGAGCTGCCAAATGACGATGATATTCGAACCTGATTTCGGTACACCGGCTAGCGAAAAGAGCCAGGTGGTTAGCCTTGAGATCGATGGCAAGGCAATAACGGTGGCTGCAGATACATCGATTATGCGCGCAGCACTTGTTGTAGGGATAGATATTCCAAAGCTTTGTTCAACTGATCGACTTAAGGCTTTTGGATCATGTCGACTATGTGTTATTCAAGTTGATGGGCGCAATGGAACCCCATCCTCATGCACCACGCCAGTTGCCGAGGGCATGAAGGTGTCAACACAGTCAGAGAAACTCGACCGTATTCGCAAAGGCGTTATGGAGTTGTATTTATCTGATCACCCTGCAGAGTGCGCCACGGGGGATGAGTGTGAAGTACACGGGGTTGCCAAGAAGATCGGAATCACAACAAGTCGATATGCAAAAGGTGAATCTCATTTAGATTTGAAAAAAGATGAATCCAACCCTTACTTCACCTTTGATTCTACCGAGTGCATTGTTTGCAATAGATGCGTTCGTGCATGCGATGAAGTTCAAGGAACCTTTGCTTTAACTATTGAAAATCGTGGATTCGAAGCACGAGTTTCATCATCGGGCACATCATTTATTGAGAGTGAATGTGTGTCCTGTGGTGCTTGTGTGCAGGCATGCCCAACAGGAGCTTTGACTGAAAAAACTCTATTGACTATTGGTGCACCTACCTCCTCCGTTATCACAACGTGTGCTTACTGCGGTGTTGGTTGCTCCTTTAAGGCTGAAATGCGCGGAGACCAATTAGTCCGAATGGTGCCATTTAAAGAGGGCGGCGCGAATGAAGGCCATTCATGCGTAAAGGGCCGTTTTGCTTATGGCTATGCGACACATAGTGATCGCATAACAAAACCAATGATTCGCAACGATATTACCGAAGCATGGAGAGAAGTAACGTGGGAAGAAGCGATTTCTTTTGCTGCTGATGGGCTTAAGAAAATCCAGTCAGAGTCTGGGCGTAATGCGATTGGCGGAATTACATCTTCGCGCTGCACAAATGAAGAAGTCTATGTTGTTCAAAAGATGGTACGGGCAGCCTTTGCTAATAACAACGTAGATACCTGCGCACGCGTGTGCCATTCACCTACTGGGTATGGCTTAGGTCAGGCTTTCGGAACATCAGCTGGAACCCAAGACTTTGAATCAGTCGAACATAGTGATGTGATCATGTTGATTGGAGCCAATCCAACCTCGGCACACCCAGTTTTTGCCTCTCGCATGAAGCAGGCGATTCGCAAGGGCGCACAGCTCATTGTTGTCGATCCGCGCGTGATTCCGCTGGTCAGAACACCCGGAGTAAGTGCTACCCATCACTTGCAGTTAATGCCAGGTACAAATGTTGCCGTAATAAATGCGTTGGCACATGTCATAGTTACTGAAGGCTTAGTCAAGCGTGATTTTGTTGATGCACGGTGTGAAGAGAAATCATTTAAGGATTGGGAAGCATTTATTTCATTACCTGAGAACTCACCTGAAGCGCTAGAAGCATCTTCACGTGTGCCAGCAGATGAGATTCGTAAAGCCGCTCGTTTGTTTGCATCGGTTCCAAACGCGTCAATTTATTATGGGCTTGGCGTTACAGAACATAGCCAAGGTTCAACCATGGTGATGGGAATCGCTAACCTGGCAATGGTTACCGGAAACATAGGACGCAAAGGGGTGGGAGTAAATCCACTTCGCGGTCAAAATAACGTTCAAGGCTCGTGCGATATGGGTTCATTCCCCCATGAATTACCGGGCTATCGACATATTTCAAATCCTGACACACGCAAAATCTTTAACGATAAGTGGGGTGTCACTTTAGATGCTGAACCCGGAATGCGTATTCCTAATATGTTTGATGCTGCATTAGCTGGCGAATATCGCGGAATTTATGTTCAAGGTGAAGATATTGCACAATCAGATCCCAATACTTCTCACGTCCATGCTGCCTTACGAGCAATGGATATGGTAATTGTTCAAGATTTATTCCTTAACGAGACTTCAAAGTTTGCGCATGTTTTCTTGCCTGGAACATCGTTCTTAGAAAAAGATGGAACCTTTACTAATGCCGAGCGCCGTATTAACCGTGTTCGCCCAGTCATGAAATCTCCCACTGGCAAGAGCGAATACGAAGTTACGTGTGATTTGGCAACTGCCATGGGATATCCAATGTCCTATGAAAATGGTGCGGCAATCATGGACGAGATCGCTGCCACGACTCCTACTTTTTCTGGTGTTTCATTCAAGAAATTGGATGAAGTAGGCAGTGTGCAATGGCCATGTAATGATGCCAATCCAGATGGAACACCAATGATGCACGTTGAGACGTTTATGCGTGGTTTGGGTCAATTTATGCGCACGCCTTATGTAGCCACCGATGAAAAGGCGAACCGCAAATTTCCACTACTTCTGACTACTGGCCGCGTTTTGAGCCAGTACAACGTAGGTGCCCAAACTCGACGCACCGCCAATAACATTTGGCACGCTGAAGATATTTTAGATCTACATGAGTCAGATGCCCAGATGCGTGGAATCGCCGATGGTTCGTGGGTCAAACTCTCAAGCCGCGTTGGCGAAACAATTATGCGTGCACGAATTACCGACGAAGTACCAGCTGGTGTCGTGTACACAACTTTCCACTTCCCAGAAAGTGGCGCAAATGTAATCACCACTGATTTCTCAGATTGGGCGACTAACTGTCCTGAGTACAAAGTAACGGCTGTGGAAATTGCTCCGAGCGCTAAGGGACCGGGCGCAATGGTTGAAACCCATATTGAAGGAGACGTTCAATTACATTCAATAATACGGATGGCTAACCAGATTGCGGCCAATATTCCGGTAAGTGATGCGCCAGAAATTAAAGTTGCTCATCACATCGTTCAATTCTGGACTAAAACTATGATTGAGCGACTGCACAATGATGTTGATAAATCGAAGCTATCACCAATAGTGATTAAAGCTATGGAAGTGCTTCTAGTTACTCAGTAGCGCTTTCACTTGCTCACTTAATTGTCCATACCCCACATATTCAACTTCAAGGGGCAAATCTATTTCCTGTGCTGCAGCCAGCGCCAATGACTTCAGTTCATCCGTTGGCTGTTGTGCCAACCAAATGACACGCGAATAGTTCTTAAAATAGTCATCACGTAATTCAGGTCGCTTATCAAGGCTCAGTTCAACGATGACACTTCGATGGAAAGATTTAACGAGAAAATCGGTGAGAAAGTAGGTACCAGCATCAGAGGCCATGAGTTCTTCAATTCTTTTGGCACCTGCAAAGATGTCATAACAATGGTTACCGCCCAAACGTTTCACACCATGTGCTGCGATAACCGTATCTAGCGCCCCATACGTTCCACAATCGGCGTATGCAACAGCGCAGCTGGAATGCTTCTCTTTTATCTCATGCAAGAGAGCGTCAACTTCACCGGCGATCTTCTCTGGGCGGTTATGAAGCAAGGGCGGCAATGGATAAATAACTACATCCAGCCCATTGTCACTAACAATTTCGCTGATATGTGTAGCCAATGCACCGCACGCTACGATGCCGATACTCATACTGGGAAAGCTAAACGATCTACAAACTTGTCGTTAAAATCGGCGCGATCAGAGAGTTCAACATAGTTAATCTCTTCAAGGAGTGCATTCGCTCCATGGCGCTCTTGAGCGGACAGCAAAACCATTTTTGCGCCTTCACCGGCGACGTTACCGGCAGACATGATGCGCATAACCGAGAGCTTTGGTACAAGGCCAATCTTTATTGCCGATGCAGGGGATAAGTAAGAACCAAATGAACCGGCAAGAAGAACTTGTTGTATTTCAGATTCAGCAACACCGAACTCTTCAAGAAGTAGTGCCCATCCGGTGGCAATAGCGGCCTTAGCAAATTGAAGTTCGCGAACATCACGCTGAGTTAAAAAGACACAGTCGGTTAAATCACCAACTTCTTTGCTCCATGTTAAAACAAATACTCGCTCACCTTCACGCTCGAGCAAGCGATCGGCCAATGTAGGTGCAACTTTTTGTGCGACTTCATTGGTTACAAAGCGCCCTGAGTGGTCCAGCAAACCAACGCCAACAAGGGATGCACACGCATCGACTAATCCAGAGCCGCATATGCCAACGGCAGGTGCATCATCGATAGTCCCAATTATTAATTCACCATTAGTAATTTTTATCGTCTCAATTGCACCAGATGCCGCACGTACACCGCATTTGATACTTGCGGCTTCAAAGGCAGGACCTGCAGGTGCTGCAGTGGCCAAAATCTTTTCACCATCGCCTAAAACGATTTCACAGTTAGTGCCAACATCGATAAATAAGCGCAGACGCTTGTCGCGATCCATGCCAGATGCAAGCGCGCCAGCGATGATGTCTCCACCAACGTAGGCGCCAAGTGAGGGCAAAATAACGGCTTTAGCTCGCGGGTGAATCTCGATGCCAATTTCTGCGGCGTTAACATCTGGGAAATCGGCGGCGGCCATAATGAATGGTGCAACGCCTAAAGCCTCTGGATCTATGCCAAGTAATAAGTGATTCATCGTGGCATTGCCAGCAATGGCGATTTCATAGACATGTAAAGGATTAATTCCGGCTTCAATGCAGACTTCCTGAGTTAACTGATTCAAAGTCTCTTGTGCCAAGGAGCTCAATTTAGACAGAGCGTTGGGATCCAACATAGTTGCACTGATTCTGGTTATCACATCGGCGCCAAAAGGCTGCTGCTTATTGAGCATAGATTTAACGGCCAACGGTGCACCAGTATTGAGATCTAAAAGAGTTGCAACGACGGTAGTTGTTCCTAAGTCATAGGCGATGCCATAGCGAAATCCAGTGGTGTCGCCCGCTTCAATATCAATAAACTCTTGATCTACGAAGACTGCTGTAACTTTAAAGTTAGCAGCGCGTAATACTTGTGGAATATTTCGCATGGCAGCAAGTGATGCAGTTGCCTCAATGTCATCGATTGCATCGAACAAACGAACGATGTCGGTGCGTTGATCGTGCAAAGATGGCTCTTCCAGATCGACATAGCGCTTTTGCACGGCAGGACGCAAAATAACTTGTCGACCAACACCTACGGTTGCTGCTTTAGGGCGCGTGGTAAGTGGTGGAACATCGATTGAAATATCAGTACTTGTTCGCACCAGACATGCCAAACGCCAGCCTTGCTTAATCTCAGTTTCAGTGAATGCTCGAAAATCTAACTTCGAAGGTTCAACATCGCCATCGGTGATTAATATTTTGCACTTCTTGCAGGTGCCGTATCCGCCGCACGTTGAATCAATTGCAATTCCATTCCATGATGCTGCATCAAATGCACTGACACCAGTTGGGACGGTAATAGTCTTTTCAGATGCAACCGAGTTATCTTTTTCTAAGGATCTAAAGGCAAGTTTGACCCGCCCAGTACCATCATGCTGTGGCACTAGTGACGGATCGAGCTCCTTTTTACTAATAGTTAGTTTCCTTCAGCAGCTTTAGCTGCTTCCATTGCTCTAAAGCGTGTAATCCAGTTTGATCCCCATGGATCTAAGCCAAGTAACAAATCCGCTGCGCGTACAGATTCAACAATGAGCGGTGTACGTGAATCCATAACCGCACTTGTTAACCCATGTGACATTGCCGCAGGCAGAAATGCTGCGTTGAGGGCGTGACGGTAAGGAAGACCAAAGGAGATATTGGATGCGCCGAGGGTCATATTGAGGCCCCATTTTTCACGGATCAAATAGATGGTTTCTAGCGTAATTTTCACGGCTTCTGGATCTGCGCCAACTGTCATAGCCAGTGGGTCGATTACTAAATCCTCTAAAGGGATGCCATGTTTTTCAACGGCGCGAACAATTTTCTCAGTGATGATCATTCGCTCTGCAGCAGTTGCTGGAATCCCGGTTTCATCGTTAGGAAGAGCGATGATGGCCGCGCCATGTTTTTTAATAAGTGGCAAAACTAAATCCATGCGCTCATCTTCGCCGGTGACACTATTGACGAGTGCTTTACCTTGGTAGGTTTCAAGGCCAGCTTGTAGCGCCTCGATAATCGATGAGTCAATACAGATAGGTGTATCGGTGATGCTTTGAATCAAAGTTATTGCCTTGGCGAGCAAGACTGGCTCATCGGTAAGTGGAACGCCCATGTTCACATCGAGGACATTTGCGCCACCAGCGATCTGGTCATGTACATCTTTTTCAATTGCAGACAGGTCACCCTCGCGAAGCTGTAGCTGGAATTTCTTACGGCCCGTTGGATTAATACGCTCACCAATAATACAAAATGGTTGATCATGACCAATTGTTACGGTCTGACCGGGTGAGGTGAGAACTGTATGCATTGTGTTATCCCTGTCTCTTTGGTGTTCTGCCTAGGTCGTTCATAAAAATAGCGAGCGTGTCATCATGTCTAAAATCAGTTATGTGCAGACCTCGGACACCAGGAAGTGTTAAGGCATGCTGTGCCAGCTCAAGAGTTAACTTATTGACCTCAACGCTGGGATCACTGGCGCTTTGAACACGTTTCAGAGTATCAACTGGAACGTCGATGCCGGGAACCTTATCATTCATAAAGCTCAAGCCCTTGGCGCCTTTCATTAAAACCACGGTTGGGATTAGCTTTAGGTCTGGTGCAACTTCTGCAACGCCTCTACAGAAAGCTTCAAGGCGATCAGGGTGGTAGCAAATCTGTAGTTGCAAGAATCTCGCACCTGCGCGGTGCTTCTTGAGAGCGCGCTGGATTCGATAATCACATGGGGGAGCGGCAGCGTTTTCAACTGCGCCGATATAGAAATCTGGGGCGGGATTGATCTTTCGCCCTGATAAGTACTGACCGGTGGCCATAATCCGGGCGATATTGATGGCTTGAGCGCTATCAACGTCAAAGACTCGTCTAGCCTCTGGCTCATCACCTGCAGTTACATCATCACCGGTCAGCAGAGAGATATTTGTGATTCCATGAAGAGCTGCGCCCATCATGTCTGATTGAATCGCTAGTCGATTCTTATCACGACAGACAATCTGCATAATCGCTTCAAGTCCATGCATCTGCATTGCGATTGCCGTTGTTGTATTAGATGTGTGGGCGTGCGCTGCAGGATTATCAGTTGCGTTAACGGCATCAAACCATGGGGCTAATCGCGCAGCGTTTTTTTCTACGCTAACCATTCCGCCACCATCGATAGATGGGAATTCGGCAGTAAAGACTTGCTCTGACGTATTCTCTAACTTCTCACGCAGAATCGACATTAGTTTTCACCAACAGACCAACCAGCAGGAGTCTGCTGATCGCGTTTAGTTACTAAATTTACCCAAGAAGATGTTCCTTGTAGGCGCATGTCTACAGGTGGTCGAAGTTCGTTGTAATGCTCTTTCCATACCTTAGGAAGCGGCAATGAAACCGTTCGATCATATGCTTTAACCCAGATACATTGCATCTCAGGTTTTACTTCACAGTGTCCATTTTCACGTACACCACCACATGGACCATTGCGTAAAGTCTTTGGACATGTCATCGGACACGTCATTCCCGTTGAATGCAGAACACACTGTCCGCACATGCGGCAGTCCCATACAGGTTTCTTTACTGCATGTTCAACGAAAGGAAGAAGTTTCTTTAACATGATTTGATGTTATGCAGAGACCGCTGCACGCTTTTTAGCGATGAGATCCTTAGCTATTCGAACCGCAGTCGATGCATCGGCGGCGAAACCATCAGCGCCAACTACATCGGCATACTCCTGTGTTACTGGTGCGCCACCGACCATAATGATTACTTGATCGCGCAGTCCAGCCTTAGTAATTTCATGGATGTTGACTTTAAACATCGGCATTGTCGTTGTTAAGAAGGCTGACATTCCAACGATATCTGGCTTGTGCTCAAGGATTCCTGCAATAAATTTCTCGGGAGCAACCTGTACGCCAAGGTCGATAACGTTAAATCCAGCGCCTTCAAGCATGATATTGACTAAGTTTTTGCCGATATCGTGAACATCGCCTTTAACTGTACCCATCAAGAATGTTCCAACAGTTTCAGCGCCAGTCTCTGCCAAAAGAGGTCGCAGCACATTGAGAGCACCTGACATTGCCTTACCCGAGATAAGCATCTCTGGTACAAAGAAATCTCCACGTTCAAAGCGTGCGCCAACTTCTTCAAGGGCTGGAATTAAAGCATCAAAGAGGATCGTGCTAGGTGTCATGCCATCGGCAATACCTTGATTAGTTAGCTCTAGAACTGCTGGAGCATTACCAACTAAAGTCTCGTCAAAGAGCGCTTTGATGATGTCGTCATGAGTCATGCTGCACCTATCTTTCCTTCATGGTTTGACTGGAGTGTGTGGATCTCTTCGATGATCAGATCACCGATCTTTGCTAAATCTTTCTGGGTCAATCGAGGCGACGGACCAGAAATCGAAATTGCACCAACAACGCGACCATCGTTCTCGCGAATCGGTGCTGCTACGGCAACTAAGCCATCTTCTAACTCATCGATAATTATTGCGTAACCCTTTTTGCGAACGCCTTCTAATTCAGCCAGCAAACGCGGCCTGGATGTAATTGTCTTAGAGGATAGTTTTTCTAGTCGACCCATGGGAATTGTTGCCACACCATAAGCCAACAGTATTTTACCAAGAGCCGATGCGTGATATGGAATTCGCTTGCCTACCCAATTTGTTGCACCTAATAAGTAATGTCCATCGACTTGATCGATTAGCTTCATCTCTCCATTACTTGATACCGCAAGGTTGGCAGTTTCTCCGGTGGAGTGAGCTAATTTTTCTAAGACCGAGTGCACACGTGCAACTAATACTGAGTCGTGATTTTGTGAACGTGCAAAGGTTGATAAGACTTCACCTGCAATAAAGGCACCGTTTCTATCTCTGCGTATAAGACCTTGACGTTCAAGTGCGCTTAACATGCGCGAGGTCGTGCTCTTAGGAATCTCATGCGTACGTGAGAGCTCTGATAACAGTGGTGGGGTATCAGATTCCAAAATATGAATAAGAAGTGCGCTGGCGCGATCAATTGCCTGCGTACCGGTGACTAGTTCACTCATCGCCCACCCCCTTCCATAGTGTTCCATAATATGGAACCACTGTTCCAATATCTAAGGGTATTCTCGCAGGTGTCCGGCGGTCAATAGGTACAAGGAGCATCACATGTTCGAGAATCGAATGCCCAGATATGAAATCTTAAGCCAAGAGTCGATGGCAACGCTGACTTTGGGATGGCGTCGCATTGTCTCTGAGATCGGCATTGAGTTCATGAGTCCGTGGGCCCTGGATGTTTTGCGTGATGCTGGGCAGACCGTAGAAGGCGACAACGTTAAGTTTGATCCAGATTGGATCCTTAAGCAGGTAGCGCTAGCGCCTAGCGAGTTTAATCTTCGCGCAAGAAATCCTAAGAACAATGTTCATATCGGTGGCAACTCAATGGTCTTTGGTGGCGTCTATGGTCCACCATTTGTGCGCGAAGGCGATGTTCGCCGCGATGCCACTTTTAAGGATTACGAAAACTTTTGCAAGCTCGCTCAGTCCTACGACGCCTTAGATAGTGTGGGCGGAGTCGTCTGCGAACCAAATGATTTATCTCTAGATTCACGTCACTTAGATATGGCATATGCAGCGGCAACTCTGACCGATAAGTTCTTTATGGGAAATGTCGTGACTGCTGAGAACGCTAAAGATGTCATCCGGATGGCAGAAATCATTCACGGTGGTCGCGCTGCAATTGAAGAGACACCAGCACTGATCTCTCTCATTAACTGCAACTCACCATTGCGCTGGGATGATCGCATGTTGGACTCTCTCCGCGAATATGTTTTAGCCGGACAACCAGTTGTTGTCACACCATTCTTACTGATGGGTGCGATGAGTCCAGTAACGATTCCTGCGACGTTAGCCCAACAAATCGCTGAGGCATTAACTGGAATTGCGCTCGCACAAACACTGAACCCAGGATGCCCAATTGTCTTCGGATCATTTTTATCCAATATCGATATGCAATCTGGATCACCACAATTTGGTACACCTGAATCAGGAATCGGCCTGTTGTGTACTGGTCAAATCGCGCGCAGCTTTAACCTGCCATTTCGTGGCGGTGGCGGCTTGAATTCATCACAAACTGTTGATGCACAATCGGCGTATCAATCGATGATGACCATGATGCCAACATTCTTATCTGGAACTAACTGGGTCATGCACACCGCTGGCTGGTTAGAGGGTGGGCTAGTTTCTTGTTATGAGAAGTTCATTCTCGACATTGAAATCCTGCAATCGTTAATGACAGAGTTCACTCCACTGGAGTTCAACGTTGAATCCCTTGCATTTGATGCTCATGTTGAGGTCGGCCATGGCGGTCACTTCTTAGGCGCAGCGCATACGATGGAGCGCTTTCGCGACTGTTTCTATCGACCATTCCTTACTAACAGCGATAACTACGAGCGCTGGATGCGCTTGGGTGCACGAGATACGAAGGATCGCGCAGCTGAGATTTATAAGAAGAAGTTAGAGGATTACGTAGCCCCTGATATCAACGCATCGATGCTAAAAGAGCTCGATGAGTTTGTGGCAATGCGCAAAAGCCAACTAGATTAAAACCACTATGGTCGCAACGCTATTTATCGATGGTACCTGGAGACAGGCATCTGATGGCGGCGCCCATGATGTGCACAGCCCGCACGACCAACGTGTCGTGGCTACAGTTTCACAAGCGACCAACACCGATGTTTTAGATGCAATCGCTGCTGCACGCGCATCATTTGATAGCGGAGTATTTACATCCTGGACATTTAAAGAGCGCAGTGCATTAGTTGCAAAGATCGCCGACTTGCTTGAGCGCGATGCCGATTTAGTCGCCCGTAAAGAAAGCGATGACACTGGTAAGCGATTTATTGAGGCTCAGTACGACATTGCCGATGTCATTGCAACCTTTAGACACTTTGCAAACCTTGGGGCAAAAGAGCACGAACGCAGTGTCGATGTGGGCTTGGCTCACGTAACAAGTCGGATAGTTCACGAGCCATTAGGTGTCGCATCTTTGATTGGACCTTGGAACTATCCATTGCTGCAGATTGCTTGGAAAGTCGCACCAGCCTTAGTCGCTGGATGCTCATTTATTGTTAAGCCCAGTGAACTCACACCACAAAGTGCAGTTGCATTAATGAAAATTATTGAAGAGGCTGGCACGCCTAAAGGTGTTGCAAATCTAATCCTTGGCCCTGGTTCAGTCGTCGGTACACCACTAATCAATGACCCTCGTGTTGACCTTGTCTCATTTACGGGTGGTTTAACTACGGGACAGACCATCATGACTGCAGCGGCAAAGACGATTAAGAAGTTAGCTCTTGAACTCGGTGGCAAGAACCCACACATAATCTTCGCCGATGCCGATCTCGATGCGGCAATCGATAACGCAGTTACCGCTGCTTTCTTGCACTCTGGTCAGGTTTGTTCGGCAGGTACGCGTTTATTAGTTGAGCGTTCAATTCATGATCGCGTTGTTAACGAGATCGTTCGACGGGCAGGTCAGATACGACTTGGTGGTCCCGATGATGTAAAGGCAGAGACTGGCCCACTTATTAGTGCAGCGCATCTGCGAAACGTTACCGAATATGTTGAAAAAGGTATCGCCGAAGGTGCAACGCTATTAGTTGGTGGAAAGCGCAGTGAAGCACTTGAGCATGAAAACGGCTGGTATTTCTTGCCGACAGTTCTAGATAACTGTGTAACGACTATGAACTGCGTGCAAGAAGAGTCTTTCGGTCCCGTCATGACGGTGGAGGTATTTGATACCGAAGCACAGGCCATAGCGCTAGGAAATGACACAGTCTTTGGTTTATCTGGCGGAGTCTGGAGCAGCGATAGTGAAAAAGCGGCCAGAGTTGCAGGTGCCCTGCGCCATGGCACGATCTGGGTTAATGACTTTGGCCCGTATCGCCCGCAAGCTGAATGGGGTGGATACAAGCAATCAGGTATTGGCCGCGAATTAGGTGAGCATGGCTTGGGTGAGTACCTTGAAATCAAACACATTTGGACCAACAATTCACCTAGTCGATCTGGATGGTTTTCAGATCCCGCACAAGGGGAGAGTCAATGAGTTCTGCGGCGCCAATGATTTCAGTGAAGAATCTCTGGAAAGTATTTGGAGCCAATGCCGAGAAAGTTATCGGCACACCTCTTGCAGATTTAACCCGCGCTGAGCTTCGAGCTAAGACCGGTAATACAATCGCCGTTCGTGATGTTTCATTTGATGTAGCACCTGGCGAAGTCTTTGTTGTTATGGGTTTATCTGGTTCAGGAAAATCCACACTGGTGCGCTGCATGACACGCTTGATTGAACCAACTGCAGGATCACTTACTTTTGAAGGCGAAGATGTATTAACCGTTGATGCGGCTAGATTGCGCGAACTGCGCAAGACGCGCTTCTCTATGGTTTTTCAACACTTTGGTTTACTGCCACATCGCAAAGTTATTGACAATATCGCTTACTCACTTGAGATTAATGGAATTAAGAAAGCCGAGCGTCATGCACGTGCTAACGAAGTTATCGAACTCGTTGGTTTGCAAGGGTATGCCAACGCGTATCCTGAGCAGTTATCTGGTGGAATGCAGCAACGCGTTGGTTTAGCTCGGGCCTTAGCTGTTGACCCACAAGTACTTTTCCTTGATGAACCCTTTAGTGCATTAGATCCACTGATTCGACGTGATATGCAGCAAGAAGTTATTCGCCTGCATCATGAACTTGGCAAGACGATGGTCTTTATTACTCACGATTTATCGGAAGCGGTAAAAGTGGGAGACCGAATTGCGATTATGCGCGACGGTGCGATTGTGCAGATCGGTACACCCGAAGAGTTAGTGGCAAATCCAGCCGATGATTACGTGGCAAATTTTGTGCGCGATATTGCTAAGTCACATGTTTTATCGTTGAAGTATTTAGCTCGTCCTGCCGAGCCAGGCGAAGCAACAGATGGCCCAGAACTGCCTGCGACAATGATTATTCGCGATGCTGCCCATGTCATTCTGCAGACACATAAACCGGTACGGGTCAGTGACAACGGTAAGGCTTTAGGAGTGGTCTCTAGCGAGGATGTATTGCGGTTAATCTCCGGGGTCGCTTAGATGCTGCACTTTAAGAAATCTCACCTATTACTTGGTGGCGCATTTGTTTGGATTGTCTTATCAAGGGTTCTTCAAGGCCAGAGCACACTTGAACTTGCAACATCTGAAAATACAGCCTTTACAACCTCCGTCGGAGATGCAGCGGCATCGATTCGTGGAAACCGAACCAAGAGTGCGGCCTTCATATATTTCTTTAATCCCATCAGAACCATGATCAATGGTTTTGTTGAAGTTATACGAACTCTAATTTCTGTACCACGCGGCAACTCCATAATTCCGCTGATTGGATGGTTTGGTGTAGCTGCCATCGTTGCATTCACTGTGTATGCCACAAGCCGGCTTCGTACTGCAGTTCTGGCTACTGCATTATTAATGGCGTGCGGTGCGCTTGGTATGTGGCAGTTCACGATGGATACCTTTGCAATGACATTTGCTTCAGTCTTGTTATCGCTATTGATTGGAATCCCCTTAGGGGTCTGGGCGGGATTATCTGACCGAGTTCTTAAAGTGCTGACCCCTTTTCTAGATTTGGCACAAATCCTGCCGACACTTGTATACCTTGCACCGCTAGCGCTCTTCTTTTTGATTGGTACTGCCTCGGCGACAATTGCAACAATGGTGTACAGCATTCCAATTTCAATTCGAATCACTTCTCATGCAATTAGAAATCTGAATCAATCACCTGTTGAAGCGGCAGTCTCTATGGGCTCAACTGCAAAACAGACGTTGACTAAAGTCCAACTACCAATGGCCAAGCAGATGATCGTCTTGGGAATTAACCAAACAGTGATGGCTGCACTTTCCTTTGTTGTAATCGCTGCGTTAATTGGTGCCCCGGGCCTTGGGAAGCCAGTAGTTGACGCCCTTATTATTCGAAATGTCGGCCAAGGCTTTGTTGCAGGTTTTGCCGTCGTATTTGTTGCGATTTTACTTGATCGAAGTACTAGCGCAGCAGCAAAAGCTCAAGAAGGTTTTATTCCACCCACTGCACAAGAGATTAGAAGCAGTCGGATCAAGGTTGCAATTGCTGGGCTAGCTACGCTTGTGTCAATTATCGCTTCACGTACGGTATTGGCATTAGCTGTGTGGCCATCATCGATTAACGTTTCTCAGCAAGTCGAGGATATTACTAATAGCGCAACAAAGTGGACCACAACAAATCTTTATATATTTACAGTTGGATTTAAAGACTTTATTTCCAACTGGGTTCTCAATCCTCTAGAGACTCTTCTGGCTTACTCTCCTTGGTATGTCACTCTCTCTGCGATAGTTTTCATTGCCATTGTTATTGGTGGTATGCGAGTCGCAGCACTTGCTGCCACACTTCTCTTACTTATAGTCCTATCAGGGTTATGGCATGAAGCCATGATTACATTAACTCAAACTATTGTTGCAACGCTTCTAACGATGACAATAGGAATTTCATTAGGTATTTGGGTAGGGCGTAGTGAACGCGCCGAAAAGATCTTGCGTCCATTCTTGGATGCAGGTCAAACGCTTCCCGCCTTCGTTTACTTAATTCCGATGTTAGGACTATTTGGCCCGACGCGCTTTACTGCAATTGCGACGGGAATTGTGTACTCGATTCCAGTGGTAGTTAAGATAGTTGGCGAAGGAATTCGCGCCGTACCTGCTTCGATTATTGAAGCAGCCACTGCTGCCGGCTCAACTGTTAGGCAGATAATTACTAAGGTCCAACTTCCTGCAGCTAAAAAATCAATCTTGCTTGCTGCAAATCAAGGAATGATCTTTGTTTTGGCAGTAGTTGTTATTGGTGGCTTTGTGGGATCAGGTGGTTTGGGCTACTTGGTCATTCTCGGTGGCTCAAAACCAGATATGCAGGGCAAGGGGTTAGTGGCGGGCATGGTTATTTTGCTATTAGGAGTAACTATCGACCGAATCGCCCAAGCAAGCGCACAACGCGCCTAAATAGCCATAAAACACTTGCACTAACCCCTTACTTAAAACCATAGGCTCTATTACGCTCGCCATAATCGTTTTAACCTTTAGGAGGAGAGAAATGAAATTTAGCCTAGGACGTCGCACTGCGGCGGCTTCGCTTATCGTTGCGGGAGCTTTGGTTCTTGCAGGATGTAGCTCGAGTGTCAATGACAGCGCCGATGGTGGTGGAGATTGCGGTTCATGGGGATTGGCAATGCATGCCTGGAATGGTTACACAGCATCTGCGCAAGTTGTTGCAGAAGTTGCAAAGGCTAATGGCTGCACAATTACACAGACAACCTTAGAAGAAGCTGGCGTTACTTATGACGCTATGGAAGCTGGATCAGTTGATGTAATCATTGAAGATTGGGGCGGCGGACGCTGGCAAGAGTGGGTAGACCGTGGCGCAGTTGTCGAAGTTGGCGATAACGGAAACGTTGGACTGATTGGAATGTACGTTGCACCATGGATGGCCGCTAAGTATCCAGATATTTTAGATTCAGCAAACTTGAACAAGTATGCAGATCTATTTAAGACTGCAGATTCAGGCAGCAAGGGCGCTTGGTATGAAGGTCCTCCGGGATACACAACTATTGGTGAGAAGATGATTTCTGCTAATAAGTTGAACTTCAAAGCTATCTCAACAGGTTCAGAAGCAGCACTTGTCGATGTTCTTACAAAGGCTGAAGCTAACAAGACCGCAGCACTTGCATACTTCTATACACCAGGAACTCTCTTCATCAAGATTCCTGGCTTAGAACAATCTCGCGTGAAGTTCCCTGCAAATGATTGGTCTGATGCTGCAAAGGCAAGCGGACTAACAGATTACCCAGAGACAGCACTCAAGAAGCTAGCAACAAAGAAGCTAATGGATTCAGGTTCAGTCTTTGCAACTATCGTTTCAAACTTTAGTTGGACAAATGCTGATCAAAACTCAGTAGCTGCCGATATTGAAGGTGGCATGGATGCAGCAGTAGCTGCTCAAAAGTGGATCGATGCTAACCCAGACAAGGTCAACGCCTGGTTGGGTAAGTAATCTAAAAAACTAAGTAATAGCAACGCCCGTACTTTGTGAGAAATCACTAAGTACGGGCGTTGTTTTATTAGTAGAGTAGGAGCCATGAGTACGCAGTATGACTACATCATTGTTGGTGGTGGATCTGCCGGAAGCGCTCTAGCTAACCGTTTGAGTGAAGACTCGAATAACCGTGTTCTGGTTTTAGAAGCTGGCCGCCGAGATTACAAGTGGGATGTATTTATCCATATGCCAGCTGCTCTGGCTTTCCCCATCGGCAACAAGCATTACGACTGGATGTATGAATCTGAGCCAGAGCCATTTATGAATAATCGCCGTATTTATCATGCGCGCGGAAAAGTCTTAGGTGGCTCATCCTCCATTAACGGCCAGATTTGGCAACGCGGTAATCCAATGGATTACGAGCGCTGGTCTAAAGATGCCGGAATGAGCACTTGGGATTACGCACACTGTCTGCCATATTTTAAAAAGATGGAGAACTGTTTAGCTGATCAAAACAATGTTTTTCGTGGCAACAATGGGCCGCTTAAATTAGAACGCGGCCCAGTAAAGGGGCCACTATTTGCCGCGTTCTTTAAAGCTACCGAACAAGCAGGATATCCACGCACTGATGATGTCAATGGATTTCGACAAGAGGGCTTTGCCGCCTTTGATCGCAATGTGTACCGAGGCCGACGATTAAGCGCTGCGCGCGCGTATGTGTATCCGATTTTAAAGCGCACAAACCTTACGATCAAAACCCGCGCCCATGTCACCAAAGTTCTATTTGAAGGTACAACTGCTACCGGGGTAGAGGTAATGATTAAAGGTAAGAAGGTTACTTTTACTTCCCGTGAGGTCGTCTTGTGCGGAGGTGCAATTAATACTCCACAGATTTTGCAGCTATCAGGTATCGGAAATGAAAAAGATTTAGCACCACTTGGTATAACAATGGTGCATAACCTTCCTGGAGTCGGGGCAAATCTGCAGGACCACTTGGAGGTTTACGTTCAGTACAAGTGCAAACTTCCCGTAACACAGCAACCCATTACTCAATTCTGGCGTCGTCCATTTATCGGCGCCGCTTGGCTCTTCTTTCGCAAAGGACCTGGCGCCACAAATCAATTTGAAGCCGGTGGCTTTACGCGCAGCAACAACGATGTGAAGTATCCAAATTTAATGTTCCACTTCTTACCTTTGGCAATTCGATATGACGGCACCGGAGATACCCGTGGACATGGCTACCAAGTTCACGTTGGCCCCATGTATTCCGATGCCCGTGGTTGGTTAAAGATCAAGAGCGCTGATCCCTTGGAAAAGCCAGCAATGCAGTTCAATTATTTATCCACGGAGCAAGATAAGCGTGAGTGGATAGAAGCTGTGAAAGTTGCCAGAAACATTTTGACTCAACCAGCCATGAGTGATTACAACGCAGGTGAGTCGTCCCCTGGAGCAAGTGTTTCAACTGATGCCGAGATTCTGGACTGGGTTCGCAAAGATGCTGAAACTGCGCTGCACCCATCGTGTACAGCCAAAATGGGCACAGATGAGATGTCAGTTGTAGATCCGACAACTATGAAGGTTCATGGCGTTCAAGGCCTACGCGTATGCGATGCATCGGTTTTTCCATATGTAACTAATGGAAATATTTATGCACCCGTCATGATGGTCGCCGAAAAAGCTGCAGATTTGATTCTAGGTAAGACTCCATTGCCGCCTGAAAATATCGAGTTCTATCGCCATGGACAATGAGGATTTAGCACCTTCAGCAATCGCAAAAGTTAGAGTTCAAAAAACCGATTCGCAGACCTCATCGTCAGATTCAGTTGTTGTTGAAGAGCCCCTAGAAATCCGTATCAAGCGCGGCGAAAATGAAGAACAACTAGGTATAACAATGCGTACGCCAGGAAATGATTTGGAACTTGCTGCAGGTTTCTTATGGGGTGAAGGATTTCTGAAAAACCCAGGTGAGTTAATCAGCGTTAAAGTCTGCGCCGATAAATCTTTATCACTTCGCCAGCGCGCCAATGTAGTTATCGCCGAAGTTGCAGAGAATGCAAGCGAGACTGTTCGAATTATGGAGCGTCGTTTCACAATTACATCGGCTTGTGGTGTTTGTGGATCTACGAACATTGGTGATTTACATAAGCGAGGAGTCAAGAAAGTTTCTGCGCCAACTCATAGCGTGCAAGAGCTTGCACAGATGGTCACTTTGCTCGATGGTCGCCAACGCATCTTTGAAAAGACCGGGGGATTACATGCGGCAATGCTTGTTAATCCATCAGGCGATGTCACGTGGGTTCGTGAAGATGTTGGGCGTCATAACGCCGTTGATAAGGTAATTGGCGCAGCATTGATGGATGGCACAGTGCCATTGGCCGATTGGACCCTGGTTGTCTCTGGTCGCATTGGTTATGAGTTAGTACAGAAGTCCATCTGCGCTGGCATCTCTGCCATCGTGGGAGTCAGTGCACCAACGTCTTTAGCCGTTGATTTAGCCGCTGAATTCGGTTTAACGCTGTTGGCCTTTGCAAGAAATGGTGTGGCTAAACACTATCTACCTAGTGACTTATGAAGATTCGTGCCTATGCAAAGGCGGCTCACTTTGGCCCGACAATGCTTATTACCGCTATTGCGTTTTTTCTATCTACCCGCCTTTGGTGGGAAGGCCCGGCATACGTAATCGCATTCACGGTTTTCCTTGGCCAATTACTAATTGGCTGGAGTAATGATATTTATGATTACCAGGATGATCTAAGACATAATCGTAGCAATAAGCCCTTAGTTGCAGGCAGCATCACAGTAGTTCAACTTCGTAGGGCTACGTTTATTCTTCTACCAGTTGCGGTGATCGCAAATCTAATTGGTCCGCTAGGCATAAAAGGTGGTGCTATTTATTTACTAGGAGTCGGTTGCGGAATCGCCTATAACTTCTACTTTAAGTTCTCTCCACTTTCACCTCTGCCATATGCGGTGGCATGTGCAGCGTTGCCCGCCTCGATTTTTTACGCTACGAATCGCACGCCACCATTGCCTGTCTTAGCCGTTGGTTCAATGCTAGGAGTAGCCTTTCACTTTGCTAACGTCATTAAGGATCTGCCACAAGATAGAGATAGCAATATTGGGGGATTACCTCAACAGTTAGGCAAAAAATGGTCGGCGATTATTGCTTTAGTCTTAGTAATTATCTCCACATTAGTTTTTACTAATTCACACGTTAGCCAAAGTCTCACTTCGCAAGAAGAACTAAATACTTCATTGTCATCGGTCTTCACGGTTGGCGGAGATCGTCCTACTTTTGTAACTTTACCGACAGGGTATTCATCCGATACACCTGCGCCGCTGATTATTGATTTACATGGTTATATGAGCTCAAGTCTTACCCATCAACGCTTTGCCACGATTGATTTGGCAGCACAAAAACGGGGAGTGATTTATGCCGCGCCCGATGGTTTAAAAGATTCGCAGGGCTATGAATTCTGGAATGCGTCGAAGGCCTGCTGTAATTTTAATAATAATCTCGTTGATGATGCAGCTTTTATTCAATCCCTGATTGACGAAATCTCTAGCAAGGTAGCAGTAGACCCTAAACGTATCTATGTATTTGGTCATTCCAATGGGGACTTTATGAGCTATAGATTTGCCTGCACGCATCCTCAGACCGTTGCCGCCATCGCCGGACTTGCCGGTGCAATGGACATCGACCCCAAAACCTGTAGTGCTAAATCGCCTGTAAGTATTCTGCATATCCACGGAACAAATGATGAGGTAATTACGTACACGGGTGGATCGATCTTTTCAAACTTCTATACAAGTGCCAAAGAGAGTATTCAACGATGGGCTGTTATTGATAAGTGTTCTGCTACAGCAAAAGTTGGCCAAGCATTTGATTTAGTAACCTCTCTTGAAGGAAACGAAACAATTCCAACTACTTATTCATGCCCTGATACATCCGTGGAACTATGGACAATCAATGGGGGAGCCCATGGACCGGGGCTAGATTCAAGTTTTGGCTTAAAGGTGATGGATTGGTTACTTGCTCACCCTAAGAAGTAACTGTCCATTCTCTTTGATTATTTCAGTGAGAGCACGATTGAAGTTCGTGAAGTACCCGGGCTACCTAAATCTGCACCGATAGAAATACCTAAGCCACCCAGCGGCGCACCTTTGGTATCTACTGATAATTTAGGTAGAAAACTTCCGAGATCGACATAGGCAGAGAAGTTACCTGACTTCGTCAATGTCTTCTTAAATAGTCCCGAATCTCCAAGTCGACTAGCTGGATTCTTGGTTTGGAGAATAGCTTTACGAATTGAGGCTGAATCTGACCCAAGGTATAGATATTGGCCATCTTCAATAACTAGTGAATCAAGTTGTCCAGCATCAAGTCCATTCCTGCGTAAGACCATGCGAATTGTTTCAATCGTCTGGCTTGGGTTTTTCGGAGTTAGACGCAAGAAGATAAGAGGATCGTTGGTTTTTCCATCGTCAAGAGCGATAACGGCAATGGGGCCTTGTAATAATTCACTGATGTCTTTTGCCTTTAGACCAATTAAATTGAGGGCATCATTTATGGCCGAATTGGAGAGAAGGCCATCCGTTAACGAAGCTCCTATGCCTTCAATGTTGACTGCGCCAAGGGTGCTGGCTGGTAAATCACCAAGAATCTTCAACGATTCACTTGTATCGAGTTGTATTTGGTTTTCAGATCCAATACCACGGGTAAGAATGTCGGTAACAAATGTATCCGATGTGAAATGCATTCCGATGACCACTCTGCCATTTGAATTCTTCGTAGTATTGAGATCAGCACTCAACCCTTGTTGGTATAAGAAATCATTAATGTAGTTCTGCGCGAACTGGGCAATTGGTTTTAGGTCAGCCCAGACAACTGCAATTTGGTCCCCACCTAAGGCGTGCATATCCGACTTGTACACATCATTATCTGATAAGTGACTTGGTGCGCTTGTAATTAGGTTGAGTGTTGACTTCTTCTCTGCAACCACTAAAAAGCCAGATATTATTTCGTAGTTTAATTCGGGGTAGTTCTTGGCTAAGTAGTATTTGACTTCTGCCTCATCTTTAACTGACACCACAAGAATCGGATTCATGGCGCCTGAACTCTCGATGACTGCAACTGCATATCGAGTGCCTATCCAAGGTTTGATTGCAGACCACTGCAGTTCAGACGATGCATCCGTTTGATTGATTAGTGAACCGACAGGATCCTCTTGATCAAAATTTCTAAAGGTTTTGGGGAACTTTGCGAGGAAACGGACTAAGTTAATTCGCTGACCTATCTTTGGATTGAGATCAATTTTTGCAAGAGCGACTGTATCTTTTGGCAAAATATCTTCAGGCTGAGCTCCGCCACCAGAAAGAAGAGCAAATGAAAGTCCAGCACCGGCGATTACGACCGCTACAGCTGCAACCACTATTCCGATTACTTTACCTTTTGATCGTTTCGCAGGAAGAGCGATTTCCGAGGTCAGCGCATGGTCATCATTAATCATGGACAGAGCATAACTTTAGGAGATGGTTATTAACCAGTAACTGTCAGCTCAATCTCGAATAGATCGGTTCCATGGGTGACGTGCATGGTGGTGGTGCCAATTTTTAATGCTTTGACAGCTGGATTAGTCGTATAGCTTCCTTGATCGCCGCCAGGAATAAATTCAGCGATACTCATATCTACTACGTTCACGCTCCACTTATCGGGATCGGCGACGGTGAAAACTACTGAGTTGCCAAGTTTTACTGACACTTGTGAAGTCATTGCGGGATCGATCATGACAGGAGGAAGAGCCTGTGACATCTTTCCGCTAGCAGTAACGGTCTTCAGTGATTTGGCAACGCTCAATAACTGGGCATAGGTGATTCCACCAATGGCTTGTACCTGTATTTCAGTTCGCTTTAAGTTCTTAGCTGCTTTATTGGTAAACATTAAATAACCGCCAACGCGCTCTATGTCGGCAGTTCCGCACTTTTTAAATGCTGCAGCCTTTGTTGGGTCGCAATACACGTACAACTTTGCACTAACTCCATTAATTGGCATTGTTTTTAGGTACTTGGATAAGCCCGGATCAGAGCATTTAACTCTGGCCATCGTCTGCATAATCTCTAAGTAGCGTTTAGTGCCGCCATACTTAACATAAATCCATTGCTCGCTGCCCATACCGCAAGTAATCAGTTGGAACTTACTGGCAGTTAAACCCAATGTATTACTTGGTTTATAGACCGTGTAAGTAAGTCCAGTTTGAGCATCTGAGAACTTATCGCCTGAGCCCATGGCGATTGCAGTCAACGGAGAAAGAAATACCGCACACAGTGCTATAGCGACGGCTTTTCTCATGCTCACATCATAACCAAGGTGTAAGGAAAGGTAGACTTCAAGCATTATGAGCGCAATCAAGAGTGGAGTTAAAAGGGTAGTAACTCTCTTTACTTCGCGCCGAGCATGGGTCAGACAGATAGCTGTTGCTGGATTGGCCGGTGCTACAGCGTGGGCTGTGGGCGATCAATTAGTAGCCAATGGTGGTGTTGTTGCAGCGATTGTCTGCACTTTGAGTATTCGTATTTCACTGCATAAATCCCTTCGTGAAGGCTTTGGTCAGATTGTCGGTACCGCTATTGGCGCATCAGTTGCCCTTACCGCAGTGTCTCTTTTTGATTTTGGGTTTATATCAGTTGGCATCACCATCATTATGTGTGCGGTTGTGGCACGCTCACTTCATCTGGGTGAAGTCGCTTCAATAAATGTTCCGGTAACCGCGCTGATTGTTATAGGGCCTGGATTATCTGAGAGCACGGCATTACACAGATTGATATCGACCCTAATTGGCGCCGGCATTGCAATCTTCTTTTCATATTTTTCTCACCACAAGACTCCTATTGGTCGCTCACTAGATCAGATTCGAAGAGTCAGCGTAAAGGCAGCAACTTTACTTGCAACTATGTCTGAAGGTGTTGCCACTGGTTACACACAAAAAGATGCCGGTAATTGGCTAGCTAGCGCACGGTTATTAAATGAAGAGATTCCAGAGCTGCGAGCACAATCGGTTGAAGCGCGTGGACATGCCCGCTGGTTTCCAACAGCTAGAAAGGATGAGGCTGAAGAGCTCTATATTCAAGGAATCGCACTTGAGCACACCGTTGTGGAGATCCGAACAATTGCACGAACATTATTTGATTCAGCTGTAAGCGGAGGCATCGCCGATTCAACTCAAAAAGCGATTGCCGTAGCGCTATCTGCCGCAAGCTATGCGATTTCTTCAAAGTTTGAAGACATTGGTCCAAGTCATGATGATTCACATCAAAGTGCAACAACCGATGCGCGTGAAGCCAGTGCAGCACTTGCTGAAACTCTGATTGCCGATGCTAAAGATGTCGATCAAGAACAGATCGTTCGCGGAATATCTATGGCAGCAAATATCGACCTTATCGCCGACTCGCTAGATCAAAACTCACCTGCACTGCGCGATGTGATGACCCCCGATGAACCTGCTGCAGCCAAAGTCTTGCGAATCTCAGTCCGTGGGCAATTAGTGAGATTAGCTAGCAGAGTTTCACGGCGTATCCGTGCGATTCTTAGAAAATAGCTGTGCGTCTTTAGGGCTATCTCTCACAGATAGGTAAAAGTGACGCAAGAGATTCTCAAAAACTACTGACCTGACGGCTCTGCGGTGGCAAGATGATGCACATGAGCAAACCTACTGTCGCCGTTAAATCCGTAATTATCAGATTTGCTGGCGACAGCGGAGACGGTATGCAATTAACTGGGGATCGCTTCACGATGGATACTGCCAGTTTAGGAAATGATATTTCTACGCTGCCAAACTTTCCTGCTGAGATTCGCGCACCTCAAGGCACCTTGCCTGGTGTCTCATCCTTCCAACTTCATTTTGCAGATCACCATGTGCGCACTGCTGGAGATGCACCAGATGTTTTAGTTGCAATGAATCCTGCAGCTCTGAAAGCAAACATTAAAGATATTCCTCGCGGTGCAACCATCATCGTCGATAAAGATGAGTTCACTACACGCAACTTATCTAAAGTTGGATATGAGACTAATCCTCTAGAAGATGATTCACTGAGCAGTTACAAGATTCATGCCGTTGCATTAACGTCTATGACAGTTGCCGCATTAGCTGCCCTGCCACTTTCACGCAAAGAGGCTGAGCGCGCTAAGAATATGTTTGCTCTTGGACTGCTCTCGTGGATGTATCACCGTCCTACGGAGGCAACTGAGGCCTTCTTAAAAGCTAAGTTTGGTAAGAAGCCAGATATCTTGGAAGCAAACTTGATCGCTTATCGCACCGGTTGGAACTACGGCGAAACCAGCGAAGACTTTGCTACATCCTATGAAGTTGCACCTGCACATATGCCACCTGGGGTGTACCGAAACATTGGCGGAAATATCGCACTTGCCTATGGCCTAATCGCCGGGGCTAAACAGGCAAAACTCCAGTTATTTCTTGGCTCATATCCAATTACTCCCGCTTCAGATATTTTGCATGAGCTTTCAAAGCATAAGAAGTTCGGCGTAATTACTTTCCAAGCCGAAGATGAAATCGCCGCAGTTGGCTCTGCCCTTGGTGCTTCATACGGGGGAGGACTTGGTGTGACAACAACATCTGGCCCAGGAATTGCGCTCAAGAGCGAGATGATTGGCCTAGGCGTGATGTTAGAACTTCCACTCATTATCGTTGACGTTCAACGTGGTGGACCATCAACGGGTCTGCCAACTAAAACTGAACAAGCCGATTTACTGCAAGTGATGTTTGGCCGAAACGGTGAATCACCAGCGGCCGTAATCTCTGCGTCGACTCCAAGTGACTGTTTCACGATGGCTATTGAAGCGGTTCGAATCGCAACTACGTATAGGGTACCTGTGTTTTTATTATCCGATGGATATATTGCAAATGGTTCTGAGCCTTGGAAGATTCCCGACGTTACAGTTTTGCCAGATCTATCGGTAGATTTTGCAAAGAGCCAAGAGGGTTTCCTACCTTATGATCGTGATCCAAAGACTCTCGCACGCCCTTGGGCAATACCTGGCACTAAAGGTATCGAGCACCGCATTGGTGGAATTGAAAAGCAAGATAAGACTGGTGAGATTAATTATGAGCCAGCAAATCACGACTTTATGGTTCGCACGCGTCAGGCCAAGATTGATGGCATCGAAGTTCCAGATATCGAGGTCGATGATCCAACTAATGATGCAAAGGTCTTATTCCTTGGCTGGGGTTCAACGTATGGCCCTATTGCATCGGCAGTTGAAACCCTTCGCAATAACGGTGAAAAGATTGCGCAAGCACACCTTAAATATATCAATCCATTCCCTAAGAACTTGGGTGCAGTGCTAGAAAAGTATGACAAGGTCATAACACCCGAAATGAACCTAGGCCAGCTAGCGATGCTGCTGAGATCTAAGTACTTAAAGGACATTGTGGGATACAACATGGTGCGCGGTCTGCCATTTACTACGGCCGAACTAGTCGAAGCTGCGATGGGAGTACTTCACAATGACTGATGTAACTTTGACTAAAAAGGATTTCACATCCGACCAAGAGGTTCGTTGGTGCCCAGGATGCGGTGACTACTCAGTGCTTTCCACCATGCAAGCCTTCTTGCCTGAGCTTGGAATCCCACGCGAGAACATCGTTTTTATCTCAGGTATCGGCTGTTCATCACGCTTTCCGTACTATCTCAATACATTTGGTATGCACTCGATTCATGGACGTGCACCAGCAATCGCATCGGGCTTGGCAATTTCTCGCCCTGATTTAACTGTCTTTGTTATTACCGGTGATGGTGATGCCTTATCAATTGGCGGAAACCATTTAATTCACGCTCTGCGCCGCAACGTTGAGTTAAAGATATTGTTGTTTAACAACCGAATCTATGGCCTCACTAAAGGTCAGTACTCGCCAGCAAGTGAGCAAGGCAAAGTTACAAAGTCAACACCTTACGGCTCGCTAGATACTCCATTTAATCCAGTCTCACTTGCAATCGGTGCCGAAGCAACATTTGTTGCGCGCACTATCGATAGTGATCGCAAGCATTTAACTGAGGTCTTGCGTCAAGCCGCTGCCCATAAAGGCTCTGCACTTATTGAGATCTATCAAAACTGCCCAATCTTTAATGATGGGGCATTTGATCAAGTTAAAGATAATGAAACTAAAGAGGGTGCTCTGCTGCAGATGATTCATGGACAGCCGATCAAGTCATCCACCTTTGGTGTGATTCGAGATGGCGCAGCTTTAAAGTTAGTAGAGCTATCAACCATCGATGAATCGCAGTTAGTTATTCACGATGCACATGCCTCTGATCCTTCATATGCATTTGCCTTATCGCGCTTGTCGGGCTCATCTCTAGAGCACACACCTATAGGAATCTTCCGCGATGTTGAACGTCCTGGTTATTCAGCGATGGTCAATGACCAAGTCACATCCATCATCGATTCTGCAGGTGCTGGTGACTTAGAAAAGCTTCTTAACTCTGGCGATACGTGGGTGGTTGATTAAGCCAAGACGGCTAACCTTGGCAAATGGAATGTGCCCTCTCTGCAATTGATTCAGTCGCTGACCTGCGTTCAGGCGCAGCTACACCTGCAACTTTGGCTGCCCAAGCACTCGATCGCATTGAAGAGGTTGATGCAACTGGGTATGAGTTGAACTCAGTACTAGCCATCGCACCAAAAAATAGTGACAGTACTTTCGATGCTAACTCACCACTTGCAGGACTACCGATTCTTATTAAAGACAATATTGAAGCGCTGGGTCTGCCGGGTACTGCCGGATCAACAGCCCTGCTTGATCATCCAGTTATTGCAGACAGCGCACTGGTACAACGTTTGCGCGCGGCAGGTGCCAACATTATTGGTGCAACAAATCTTTCGGAGTGGGCAAATATTCGCTCCTCATCATCGACTAGTGGATGGTCAGCGGTCGGGGGATTAACGGCAAATCCATGGATTCACCACCATAGTGCTGGGGGATCATCATCGGGCTCGGGCGCTGCAGTTGCTGCAGGTCTTGTATCACTTGCTGTCGGAACAGAAACCGATGGCTCCATTATCTGTCCGGCATCACTGAATGGCTGCGTAGGAATTAAGCCAACAGTCGGCAGCGTTCCGACGCAGGGCATTGTTCCCATCAGCGCCAACCAAGACTCACCTGGACCTATGGCACGTTCAGTTAAAGATGCGGCGCTGTTATTAGAGATTATGAGCGCGACAACTGGTTTAGTAGATGCAACTGCTGATACACGCACATTAAGAATTGGAGTGGTGCGATCGTGGCTAACCGGTCACACTGCAACTGATGCACTCTTTGATGCAGCGCTGTCACAGATATCTAAAACTGGTGCAACCTTGGTAGAGATTAAATTAAAGGCACCAGATGAGAATACGGGCAACGATGAGTATGAAGTTTTACTGCACGAACTCTTCGATGTGATGGGCCAGTATTTAACGGTGCGCGCTGATACAACGTTGAAATCTTTGGGTGATGTGGTTGCTTATAACCTGTCTCACAAAGATAGCGAGATGAAGCACTTTGGCCAAGAGTTATTTGATAAATCGTTGACCCTTGGTGGACGCAACAGTGCTTATCAAGGAAAACGTGCACGCAATCTGGCGTGGGCAAAAAATACTTTAGCCAAGGGCCTAGCCGATGTAGATGTGCTGATCGGTGCCACGTATTCACCGGCTTGGGTCAGCACGCTAGGCAAAGGTGATGATTACGGTGACAACAGTTGGATCACCATGGCCCCAGCAATTACTGGTGCACCAATTGGAACAGTTCCAATGGGGATCGTGGAAGGCCTGCCGGTTGGTTTAGGTGTTGTTGCCCGATCAGGTGATGAAATTAGATTAATAAGTGCACTTGCACAGATAGAGCGTGCTTTAGATCTAGGTGTATTACAACCAACTTTTAAAAAGTAATTACGCCACAATTGCAGGTAATTGCTGAGACTTTAACACGAGAATTCTTTGCTCTATCCTTGAATTATGAAACGTGGCGTGCTGATTTTGTTAGTTCTGTGCCTCATTTCACCTATCAATGTTTCAGCAGGAGCTGTAGTAAAAGCAGGAGCTGTATGCACAAAGTTAAATACAACCACAACTGTTAGCGGTTATAAGTACACATGTATAAAGGGCGGTAAAAAATATATATGGAGTAAAGGCATCAAGGTTGCAA
>CAFBPE010000003.1_pt1 | contig 27470 bp, 25 predicted proteins | sample 7269641 | NCBI WGS metagenome assembly CAFBPE01 (sample SAMEA6814136, study PRJEB35770) | uncultured Actinomycetes bacterium | biome: Freshwater; feature: Freshwater reservoir; material: water | place: Czech Republic | collected 2017-06-27 | depth 30m m
ACCATCGACCTCTTCCTTATCAGGGAAGCGCTCTAACCAGGCTGAGCTATAGGCCCGCATAAAAGATCACTCTTTAATGCAGAAGCGCAAGGTTACCTTGAACTTCGCTAACTCCCAAAATGAGAATCAATGCCCTACAACTGCAGGTGCGAACCATACTAACTTTTCGGGGAAATCTCATCTTCGCTGTTTTTTGTCACTGATACCAAGGCGACACCTTCATCGAGGTTAACCAGGCGAACACCCATGGAGTCCCGTCCAGTCTGTCGAACCTGCGCAGCTGGGGTTCTCATCACAGTTCCAGCCGATGTAATGGCCAAAACCTCATCTTCATCACGCAATACAAGGGCGCTCACAAGTGTTCCTCGTGAATTCTCATCGATCTTGGCGGCCTTAATTCCAATGCCTCCACGGCCCTGCAGGCGATACTCATCGATTGGTGTCTTTTTACCAAAACCACCATCAGTTGCCGTAAATACAAATGAGTGCGCAGCTACCTCTGCATCAATACGCGCCATAGTTAATAGTGAATCACCTGTACGGAACTTCATTCCTATAACACCACTTGTTGAGCGCCCCATTGGTCGCAGGGATTCGTCATCTGCTGTAAATCGAAGCGACATTCCTTTAGATGAAACCAAAAGAAGTTCATCCTCGGTATTTACGAGTGAAGCACTTACAACCTCATCACCTGGTTTTAGTGAGATCGCAATTAATCCGCCGGTTCGTGGTGAATCAAATTCAATTAAAGGAGTCTTCTTTACAAGCCCACCTTTCGTTGCAAGAACTAAGAATGGTGAAATTGTGTAATCCTTCAACGATAAGACTTCGGCGATTTTTTCATCTGGTTTAAATGCCATCAAGTTTGCAACGTGTTGTCCACGAGCATCGCGACCTGCATCTGGAAGTTCATGAACCTTAGATCGATAAACGCGACCTTGATTTGTAAAGAACAACAACCAATCATGTGTTGATGCTACAAAGAAGTGATCAACTACATCATCTTCTTTGAGCGCTGCACCCTTTACTCCGCGACCACCACGACGTTGTGATCTGTAAAGATCGGCCATGGTTCGCTTTGAATATCCGCCTCGTGTAATTGTTACGACAACATCTTGATCCGGAATCAAATCCTCGGCACTGAAGTCGCCTTCGCTGGCAATAATCTGTGTGCGGCGCTCGTCGCCATATTTAGTAACTAAGTCGACTAACTCAGTCTTAACTATTTCTCGCTGCTTTTCTGGGCTAATCAAGATGGCGTTAAGTTCAACAATATCGGCCATTAAAGCATCGTATTCGTCGTTAATCTTTTGACGCTCAAGGGCTGCAATACGGCGCAACTGCATATCTAGAATTGCATTGGCTTGAATCTCATCTACGCCCAAAAGTTTCATTAACCCTGTGCGGGCTTCTTCAGGGGTTGTAGATGCGCGAATTAAAGCAATCACTGCATCTAGGGCATCAAGTGCTTTTAAATATCCTTGCAAGATATGTGCGCGGCGCTCTTTTTCGGTTAAACGGAACTTAGTACGTCGAACAATAACTTCCACCTGATGTTCGATGTAATAACGAATGAATTCATCCAAACGCAGTGTGCGTGGGACTCCGTCGACAAGTGCCAACATATTGGCACCGAAAGTATCTTGCAGTTGTGTGTGCTTATATAGGTTGTTTAAAATTACTTTTGGAATCGCACTGCTTTGTAAAACAATAACTAAACGTTGGCCAAGGCGCTCGTTGCCTTCATCGCGAACATCAGCAATACCTTTAATTTTTCCATCTTTGACAAGTTCAGCAATCTTTAACGCTAAATTATCTGGGTTCACTTGGTATGGAAGTTCACTGACGACTAAACATGTGCGCTTGTTGATCTCTTCAACTTGAACTACTGCGCGCATTGTGATGGATCCACGTCCGGTGCGGTATGCATCTTCGATCCCGCCTCGTCCAACTATCAAAGCTTTAGTTGGGAAATCTGGACCTTTAACAATCTTCAATAGCTCGTTTAGTAGCTCGTCCTGTTTTAAATCCGGGTGTTCAAGTGTGTAGACAACAGCTTCACCGATTTCGCGCAGGTTATGCGGCGGAATATTAGTAGCCATTCCAACGGCAATTCCAGCGCTGCCATTGACCAGCAAGTTAGGAAAGCGACTTGGTAAAACTGTTGGCTCTTGTGAGCGACCGTCGTAGTTAGGAATAAAGTTGACGGTATCTTCGTCAATATCGCGCATCATCTCCATAGCTAATGGCGACAGACGTGCCTCGGTATAACGCATGGCGGCCGCTGGATCATTGCCAGGAGAGCCAAAATTGCCGTTTCCATCGATTAATAAATATCGAAGCGACCAATGTTGAGCAAGGCGAACAACAGAGTCATAAATCGCGGTGTCTCCATGAGGGTGATAGTTACCCATAACATCACCGACGATGCGAGAAGATTTGTAATAACCCTTATCTGGGCGATACCCCGCGTCATACATCGCATACAAAACGCGACGGTGAACTGGTTTTAATCCATCACGAACATCTGGCAGAGCGCGACCAACAATTACTGACATCGCATAATCAAGATATGACCGCGCCATCTCAACTTGAAGATCAACGGTTTCGATCTTGTCGAATGACTCTAAATTCTTTGGGTTCAATTCATTCATTAGATATCCAAGAACCTAACGTCTTTGGCGTTGCGCTGAATAAATGCGCGGCGTTTTTCTACATCTTCTCCCATGAGAACTGAGAATAGATCATCGGCCGCAGCGGCATCATCCAGAGTCACGCGAATCAAAACTCGGTGTTCTGGATCCATGGTTGTATCCCACAGCTCTTTAGCTGGCATTTCACCTAAGCCCTTGAAGCGTTGAATTCCATCGTCTTTCGGCAAACGCTTGCCGTTATCTAAACCGATCTGAATCATGCCATCTCGCTCACGGTCGCTAAAAGCATATTCAACTGGGTCTTTGCCGCCCCATTTCAACTTATACAGTGGCGGCTGAGCAAAGTACACAAAACCATTTTCAATAAGTGGCCGCATGAAGCGAAAGAGAAGTGTTAGCAAAAGTGTGCGGATATGTTGTCCATCGACATCAGCATCGGCCATTAAAATAATCTTGTGGTAGCGCAGCTTTGCAATATCGAAATCATCATGCACGCCTGTACCAAGCGCAGTGATTAGCGCTTGAACTTCATTGTTTTGAAGAACGCGATCAATACGTGCCTTCTCAACATTTAAAATCTTTCCGCGGATCGGCAACACTGCTTGGTTGCGCGAATCGCGTCCACCTTTTGTGGAGCCACCAGCTGAATCACCTTCGACGATATAAAGCTCACATTTAGCTGGATCGGTCCATTGGCAGTCAGCTAACTTGCCTGGCATGCCTCGACCTTCTAATAAACCTTTGCGATTACGGCTCAAATCACGGGCTTTGCGTGCAGCTACACGAGCTGCTGCTGCATCAATACTCTTTCTAACAATATCTTTACCCTCGGATGGATTTTGTTCAAACCATGTTGTTAGCTCTTCATTGACTACCTTTTGAGTAAAGGTCTTTGCAATAGTGTTTCCGAGTTTAGTTTTTGTTTGTCCTTCAAATTGTGGGTCTACTAATTTGATAGAAACGATTGCAGTTAAACCTTCACGTACATCATCTCCGGTTAGGCGATCTTCTTTCTTTCTAATAAAACCTTGCTCTTCGCCAAACTTGTTCACTACTGACGTTAACGCAGTACGAAATCCTTCTTCATGTGCACCACCTTCGTGGGTATGAATTGTGTTAGCAAATGTATAAACAGATTCACTGAATCCGGCATTCCATTGCATTGAAACTTCTAGTGCAATTTTGTTCTTTTTATCTTCTGATGCAAACGAGATTACTGATTTGTGGGTTTCGCCGCGTGTTGAGTTTAAATGGCGAACAAAGTCTGAGATTCCACCTTGATATTGATATCGAACAGTTAGTTGTTCGCCTTTTTCATCAACATGACCGGCACGCAAATCAGTGAGCGTTAAAATCAATCCTTTATTTAAGAAAGCCATTTCGCGAAAACGTGTAGATAAAACTTCGAAAGAAAAATCCGTTGTTTCAAAAATATCTTTCGATGGCCAGAAGCGAACGGTTGTCCCGGCTTTTTCTGATGGTTCACCTTTTTTAACTGGTGCAGTTGGCACACCTAGTTTGTAATCTTGATACCAAAAATTTCCATCGCGTTGAACAACAACAGATAGGTCGGTGCTCAATGCATTCACAACCGAGATTCCAACTCCGTGTAATCCGCCGGATACTGAATAACCACTGTCGCCAAACTTTCCTCCGGCGTGCAGAACGGTTAACACAACTTCTAACGCTGGTTTTTTTTCAACAGGGTGAATATCTACTGGAATTCCGCGACCGTTATCGATGACTTCAACTCCACCATCGGCCATCAATGAAATATTGATCTCAGTACAGTGGCCAGCTAACGCCTCATCCACTGAGTTATCGACGACCTCGTACACCAGGTGGTGAAGCCCGCGCTCACCGGTTGAGCCGATATACATTCCGGGGCGTTTGCGAACGGCCTCTAGGCCTTCAAGAACAGTGATGGCGCTGGCGTTATAGGAATCTTGCGCCATGGCACGCCTCCTGTCCTCACACGCTTAAAAGCCCTCTGGGGGCCTTTGGCGAGGATATTCCCCGCTGTAAGTGTTTATCTTAGTGGTAAATGGCAGCCATAAATAGCCAATAAAAGCCTTGGGTGTGGGTATAGCCGAACGAAGAGCCTATAGGTGAGGGTTCCTAGTGGATTCTTTAACCGTACGTGTCTCGAGGACCGCGGGCGTTGCGAATCGTCCTAATGCCTTTTTTCCAACTAGGGGCTTGAGGGCCGATAAAGACAATCGTGGAGATCGTTGCCCCTGATGGGCTTTTGTTAATAGTTGCCAGTAAATCACTGACCACAAGAGAGAGTTGGGTCGCCCACGCACTAGACGATGTCCTAACCGTGAGCTTTCCCTCCACAATTGATACTGGAGTTGCATGTGCGGCAATGTCAGCGCCGACAACCTCGGCCCAGGTTATAAATAAATTACCGTCGGCTAAACCACTGTCCCATTCTCGTTCAGAGATCAAGTTGCTAAGAACCCCACCGATTAACTCAGGGTCTCCAGGTTGGCCGCTTCTTTGAGTGGGGGCTGGTTTATTTGCTTTTCTGATTACTGATGTTTTAAAGCTCTTAAAAAGGTCGAGAGCTAAATCGCGTTTTTCCATTAGCTCTTACCTTTCTTAACTAGCCCTGGTGTCACATAGAACTTTTGTGTTAGCAGCTCTGCGGGTAAATCACTTTCAACTGCGGCAGTAATAATCGTTTGTTCGGCGATATGAGTAATAGACATTAGCGCCAAGCGTCTTGAGGTGTCTAGTTCGGCAAAGACATCATCGAGAATCAAAATTGGTTCTGAACCCTCGCTTTTCAATAAATTAAATGATCCGATTCGCAGTGAAATCGCCATCGACCATGATTCACCGTGACTGGCATAACCCTTTGCAGGAAAGTCGCCAAGTTGTAAATGTAGATCATCCCTGTGAGGGCCAATTAAGGAAACACCGCGTTCTACTTCTTGATAAGCAACTTCTTCTAACCGCTTCGTGAGTGCTGTTACATTGTTTTCAACATTAGCACTGACGCCCTCGGTGCTGCACTTATATGCGATAGATGCTGGTTTGACTTCATTTAAATGTGCGTAGTTTTTTGCTACCCATGGATTTAAAGCATCAATTAATGCAATTCGCTCAGCGGTTAGTTGGGCCCCTAAATTAACGAGTTGTTCGTTCCATGGAACTAAAGCGCTTTGCGATGATCGCGTTTTCAATAAAGCGTTACGTTGTTTTACTGTTCGCTCATAGTCTGCAATTACACCGGCAAGCCTGGGACTTCTCGTGATTAACAAACGGTCTAGAAAATCCCTGCGGGTTCCAGGCTCACCGCGAACTAAATCTAAGTCTTCGGGTGAGAAATAGACTATTTGGCAAGCTCCTAATATTTCACGTTGGCTTCTAGTTGGGTTTCCATTTAACCGTGCACGGTTAGTTTTGTTTATATTTATTTCTAGATCAACATTTAGTACTCTGTCGTCGCGTTCAATTTCTACGCGGATAATTGCTTGTTGCGCATCTAAGGTGACAAGTGGTGTGTTGTTTGAAACTCGATGCGATGAAAGAAAAGCTAAATAAATTAAAGCCTCTGCGATATTTGTTTTTCCTGATCCGTTGTCACCTATAAAAGTGGCAACACCAGGCTCGAAAGAGATGTCAAGGGTTGGGTATGAGCGGAAGTTGGTTAACGCCAACTTATTGATACGCATAGCTATCTTTTTTGTTACGAGGCGTAACGCATAGGCATTAACAAATAACGGTAGTTTTCAATTAAAGCCCCGTCTTTGTCACTCTTACCCATAAGGATTGCTGGTTTATTTGGTCCGGTGAAAGATATTTGAACAAACTTAGTTCCAACTGCATTTAAACCATCGGCCAAGAAGACTGGATTGAAAGCAATTGAAATTGGTTCACCTGTTAAAAGGATCTCAATCGCTTCCGTTGCTTGAGCTTCTTCTCCTGCACCGGCTTCAAGTGAAAGTGAGTTGTTGTTGAAATCTAAACGTAGTGGAACGGTTTTATCTGTTACTAAAGCAACACGTCGTACTGAATCAAGAAGAGTGGCCACTTCAATAAGTGCGGTAGTTGTTACTTCTTGTGGAAGTAAGTGGCGGTATGGAGGGAAAGTTCCGTCAAGCATTCTCGACGTCATTGTCTTTCCATCACTTGCAAAACCTGCTAAACGATCATTACTGGTGGCAGGTGCGAACGAGATTGAAACGTTTTTCGTTCCTGTTAAAGATTTGGCCGCATCGGCGATAGTGCGAGCGCGCAGCAAAGATGATGTTGAAACATTAGGTGTTGATGGCTGCCATTGGATTTCTCGGACAGCTAATCTGTAGCGATCAGTTGCAGCCAATGTGACCGTCTCTTCGTTAATTTCAATATGAACGCCCGTAAGGGTGGGTAGTGAGTCATCTCGCCCTGCAGCTATTGCAACTTGGGCAACTGCTGTTGCGAATACATCGCTTGGAATAACGCCGGTTGTATCTGGAAGTTCAGGAAGATTTGGATACTCATCAACTGAAAGAGTTGGGAGTGTAAATTTTGCGCTTCCACTAGTTACTAAGACGCGGGTTCCCTCTAACGCGAAAACGATTGGTTTGTTGGGAAGGGAGCGCGAAATTTCTGCTAGTAAGCGGCCTGGTACTAGAACTTTGCCGCCTTCTTTTATCTCTGCTCGAAAATGAGCTTTACTGGCTGTCTCTAAATCAGAGGCGGATAAATAAACTTGATCGCCCGTAGCGTCGATGACGATTCCAAGGAGCTCTGTTTTTATAGGTCTTGTTGAAAGGCTTCTGGAAACCCAATTAACACCATCGACTAAAACAGATTGCTCAACTGTGAACTTCATGGAGTGCCCCAATTCAGTGAAAGGTTCGTTTCACATCTAGATCTATATATATAAAGGTAGTCGTAGTAACCAGAGGCAACACTTGTGGGTAAGTAAGAAAAGCCCTGCTCAAAGCCTAAATTTAACAACGAAGGGTTGTGTATAACAGGGGTAAAACTGTGGAGGTTTTCCATTAACACTCACCCTTCCTCTCAAACATCCATCGTGCACTTGTTAGTTATACACAAAAAACCCGTAGATCTCCACAGTTATCCACACGTTATCCACAACTGGGGGTAACACGTAGCAAAAAGGACATTTCTACCTATACAGGTAGTTATCGGGCCTGTTGCTTAATTCTGTTGGTGAGCTCAGTGACCTGGTTATAGATCGACCTGCGCTCAGCCATCAGCTGACGGATCTTACGGTCGGCGTGCATAACCGTTGTGTGGTCACGCCCGCCGAATGTCTGACCGATTTTTGGAAGTGAGAGTTCGGTTAACTCACGGCATAAGTACATTGCGATCTGTCGGGCATTTACTAAAACCCGAGACCTAGAGGTTCCACATAAATCATCGATGGTCAATGAGAAGTAGACGGCTGTTTGAGCCATGATCGTGGCGCCAGTTATCTCCGGGTTGCCCTCGTTGGGAATCAAATCCTTGAGGACGATTTCGGCCAACGACAAATCCACACTTTGACGGTTAAGGGAGGCAAAGGCAGTCACTCGGATAAGGGCGCCTTCAAGCTCTCGAATATTTGTAGAGATTTTACTAGCGATGTATTCCAACACATCATCGGGAGCATTTAATTTATCTTGCGCAGCTTTTTTGCGAAGAATTGCGATACGAGTTTCAAGCTCTGGAGGTTGAATGTCAGTAATTAAACCCCACTCGAAGCGACTACGAAGACGATCTTCCAAAGTTGTTAACTGTTTTGGCGGACGGTCGCTAGAAATTACGATCTGTTTATTAGCGTTATACAAAGTATTAAACGTATGGAAGAACTCTTCCTGCGTACGCTCTTTATTTTCTAAGAACTGAATATCATCAACAATCAAAATATCTAAGTCGCGATAACGACGTTGGAAAGCCGAAGCTTTGTCATCACGAATCGAGTTAATAAAGTCGTTTGTAAACTCTTCCGATGAAACATAACGAACACGAACGTGCCCATACAACTCTTTAGCGTAAGCTCCAATAGCGTGCAGGAGGTGGGTTTTACCTAACCCAGACTCACCATAAATAAACAATGGGTTGTAAGCCTTGGCCGGTGCTTCAGCAACTGCAACTGCAGCAGCATGAGCAAAACGATTTGATGAACCAACTACAAACTTTTCAAAAGTGTAACGCGGATTTAGTTGTGAAAGTTCAGAGACGGGAGTGTTTTGAGATGGAGCATCGTCGCGACCTGTGCCGCTCTTAGGAACCACAAACTCAATATCGATTTCAGCCGGTGGTGTAGGTGCAGATTCCAATGTTTCATCGACTGTAACTGCGATATTTGTTTTTTCGCCAAGCTCTCGAGTTAAAACGTCACTAACAGCTGTACGCAAACGACTTTCAAGAACATCTTTAGCAAAAAGATTTGGTGTTGCGACTAATAAAGTAGTTTGATCGTTGTTATGTAAAAGACCCAAAGGCTTACTCAGTTGTAAGAAAGCTCGGTGTTGGGGGGCATCGGCAGCGACCTCTTCGATAACCCGACCCCAGAGGGCGCTGAGTTCAATCTCTTTTACGTCCATAAGGTGCCTTCCCGTTATCCACAAAGTTATCCACAGCCTGTGGTCTAAACCTCAAGTTGAGGCCTTGAAATAACCCCGAAGGCTAAAAACCTGTGGAGAGAGGTGAAAAGTAGAGCGAAATGAGAAAAAAAGCAACTAGTTATCCACAGATTGAGAAGAATCGAGGGGGCAAAAAACTGAGTTTGACCGCCTTATCCCCAGACCTCTACCGTTACACCCTCGCTTCCCCCGTATTTCTGACCGATCGCCAGATTTTTATCTTAGGAGTTTCACATGACAAAGCGTACCTTCCAACCCAACGTCCGACGTCGCGCCAAAAAGCACGGCTTCCGCGCACGCATGGCAACCCGCGCCGGCCGCGCAGTCCTTGCAGCTCGCCGCGCTAAAGGTCGCGCCCGACTTTCTGCATAAGGATTTATACAAAGACTCCCGTGCTTGCTAAAACAGCACGTCTTACTGAGAGCGGGGATTTCGCCCGCGCAACGAAGAGTGGAATTCGATTTACGTCGACCAACTTCGTCGGCTACCTCTATATCACCACAGATGTAAATAGCCCTGCCCGTGCAGGATTAATTATTAGCAAGGCAGTCGGGGGGTCAGTTGCCCGTCATCGCTTAGCTCGCAAAATCCGCCACTGTCTTAAAGATTCCTATTCACAACTTCCCCAAGGAAGTTTATTGGTTGTACGAGGATTGAATAACTCAGCGAACGCAGATTGTGCCAGCGAAATAAAAGAAGTTGTAAACAATTTGGTTAAGAAAGCTAATGAGCGGGCGATGAAGAAATGAGAAGGCTTCTTACCGCTCCAATTAAGTTTTACCAAAAATGGATCTCCCCAATGTTTGGACCACGTTGTAAGTACTACCCATCGTGTTCAAGTTATGCAGTCAGCGCAATTGAGACCTATGGGCTCAAAGGAGTAGCAATGAGCGCCTGGCGTTTAGTGCGATGTAACCCATGGTCACATGGCGGTGTCGATTATGCAGTTAAAGAAAAGGTTGGAGCCTAAATAATGAACACTATCCTAAACCCCTTATATATAGCGGTTTCCTGGGTGATTACAACAATCCACGATTTACTCTCTCCAATCTTTGGAACCAACAGCGGAGTATCGTGGTCCTTAGCAATTGTTGGACTTGTTATTTTAATTCGCGTTATTTTAATCCCCCTCTTTGTTAAGCAGATTAAGAGTCAGCGCGCATTGACGGCCCTTCAGCCACACATGAAGGAGATCCAAAAGAAGTACAAGGATGATCGCCAAAAACAATCTGAAGAGATGATGAAGCTCTACAAGGAACACAAAACAAATCCACTGGCATCATGTTTTCCAATTCTTGCGCAAGCCCCCATCTTTTTTGCACTCTTCACTGTTCTAAACGGTATTGGTAAAAATCCACCAGTAAAACACGGTGTGCTAACTCAAGAAGATGTAGTTAGCGCAGCTAATGCTAAATTCTTCGGCGCACCAATTTCGCAAACATTCTTAGGTACAGATATCACAACCGTAAAAGTAGTCACTGTTATTTTGATTGCATTTATGTCACTAACAACCTTCACCACTCAACGCCAGTTGATGTTGAAGGGAATGCCTAAGATGGATTCCAGCAATAATATGATGTTGCAACAACAAAAAATAATGTTGTACGCATTCCCAATTATTTTTGCAATCTCAGGCGTTAACTTTCCAATTGGTGTTTTAATTTATTGGTCGACAACAAACCTTTGGACATGGGGACAACAGTTCTATGTCATTAAAAGAAATCCAACACCTGGATCTCCCGCCTACGAGGAGCTCCAACATAAAAAGTCCAAAAAAAGCGGCGTGGTTGAGAGCCCAGAGAGTGAAAGCCTTGAAACCCCAGAGGATCTAAAAGGCCAACGAAACCAACCAAAAAAGAAGAAGAAAAAGAAGTAATTAAGGGACAAAATAGGACAAATAGTATTAATTCACCACAAACCCGACAGGGAGAGCGAGATATGGCAAAGACAAAGAGCGAGACTGTAGAAGTTGTAGAAGATGTGGCCGTTGTAGAAGAGGCGGGTGTCGAGGCAAAGCCTGTTAAAGGCGTTGCTAAACTTGAGGAAGAGGGCGATATAGCCGCTGACTACCTGGAAGCGCTATTAGATATCGCCGACCTTGATGGAGATATCGATATCGATGTTGAAAATGACCGAGCTTCTCTGGCCATAGTTGGAGGAAAACTGCGTCATTTAGTAGGCAGTGATGGAGAAGTACTAGATGCGATTCAAGAGCTCACACGTTTAGCGGTTCAGACTGCAACCGGTGATCGCTCCCGTCTAATGCTCGATATCGACAACTTTCGCTCCAATCGTCGCACCGAGCTGAAGAAGCTAGCCAACGAGATGGCAGAAGAGGCAAAGTCAACGGGAAGCTCTATAAAGCTTGCTCCAATGAACGCCTTCGAGCGAAAGATCATCCACGACACTATTCAAGAGCTTGGTCTGAGCAGCGAATCTGACGGAGAAGATCCACACCGCTTTGTCGTTATCTATCCAGCGTAAGTGGATGTTTCACGTGAAACTCTGATCGAACGGTATTTTCCGGATATCGATCGGGTTCACGCCTACGCTCATTTTCTAGAAACCGCTGGAATTGAGCGTGGCCTACTGGGCCCGCGTGAGGCTGATCGCATCTGGGAGAGGCATATCTTTAACTGCCTACCCGTAACAACCCTCTTAAAAGAGGGCTCTATCGTCTTTGATATCGGCTCTGGAGCTGGTCTACCTGGAATTGTTATCGCTCTAGCGCGCCCAGATCTGCGCGTAACACTGATTGAGCCACTTGAGCGTCGGGTTGAGTTCCTTAAAGAGGCCGTTGTTGGCCTCGATATTGAGGTTATTAGGGGCCAGGCACAGGATGTACGGACAACGGCCCACTATGTCACGGCAAGAGCGGTCGCTCCCCTAGAGAAGTTAAAGAAAATCAGTTGGCACTTACTGAAAACAGGCGGCTCCCTTATGGCCATTAAAGGTAAATCAGCCGAGGAGGAGATGAAAAGCCTTCCAAAAGCGATCCTTCATGAGGTGGATTTAGAGGGAATTGAGCGTGGACGCATCGTAGAGATCCGTAAAGGTGCTTAACTAAGCCCTGTGAATGATTCACGTGAAACAAAAAAGGTCGTTGGAACCCGTCGCCTAAAAGAGGCGATGGTTAAACCTGCGAGCCTTCGAATCATTACCGTCGCCAACCAAAAAGGCGGGGTAGGAAAGACCACAACTACGGTCAATATCGCCGCCGCCCTGTCAATGGGAGGCTTAAACGTTGTCGTCATCGACCTAGATCCCCAAGGAAATGCCTCAACAGCCTTTGGGGTGGAGCACCTAGAAAATCCAGGGATCTATGACGTTCTGATGGGCCACACCACAATGGCCGCCTGCGCGCAAAAAGTTAAAGGCTTCCCATCCCTTGAATGCATCTCATCGAATACATCATTGGCCCAAGCAGAGATCGAATTAGTGCCAATGGTTGCCCGAGAAATGCGCCTTAAAGAGGCGATTGAAGAGTTAGTCGCTGACCGCGAAAAAAGCGGCGTGGCTGTGGACTACATATTTATCGACTGTCCACCAAGTTTAGGTCTATTAACAATTAACGCACTCACTGCCGCGAAAGAGATGTTGATTCCGATTCAATGTGAGTACTACGCATTAGAGGGTTTGGCGCAGCTATTAAAAACATTTGAAGTTGTGAAGAAACGTTTAAATGCGAACTTAAAACTCTCAACATTTGTATTAACAATGTTTGATGGACGCACGCGCTTAGCCAACGATGTTGCAGATGAAATTCGCAAGCATTACCCCAATGAATTAATTGATATTCCAATCCCACGCGCAGTGCGTGTGTCAGAGGCCCCAGGATTTAATCAGACAGTGATGACCTACGACGCATCATCGCCCGGAGCGATTGCATATATGTCTGTAGCGCGCGAACTAGCACTGCGAGCAAAACCATTTGACTCCAATGTTGTTTCAATAAATTACAAACGTGAAGGCGAGATTGCATAATGGCACGTCGTGGTGGTTTAGGTACGCACTTAGATGCATTGATTCCAACTTCACTAACCGTTGGCGGTGAAGAAGTTGCAACGCAGAATGAAGTTGCGCTGAGCGAGATCTCACCTAATCCTCGCCAACCACGAACACATTTTGATCAAGAAGCAATGAATGAATTAATTGCATCAATCAAAGAGATTGGTATTTTACAACCGCCAGTTGTCCGTCAAACTGCGCCAAACAAATACGAATTAGTTATGGGCGAAAGACGTTTTCGTGCAGCTAAAGCTGCGGGATTAAAAACAATCCCCGTAATTATTCGCCAGACTGCCGACAATGAATTACTGCGTGAGGCACTTATAGAAAATATTCATCGCAGCCAACTAAATGCATTAGAAGAAGCGGCCGCATATTCACAACTGTTAACTGATTTTAATTGCACACATGAAGAGTTAGCGGTAAAACTTGGACGATCGCGACCATTGATATCAAACACGATTCGCTTAATGAATCTTCCACTTTCCGTCCAACAAAAAGTAGCTTCAGGCGCGTTATCAGCAGGCCACGCCCGTGCCCTTCTTGGGTTAAGTGATTCGCAGGCAATTGAAGCCCTTGCAAATAAAATTGTGAAGGAGGGTTTAAGCGTTCGTGCAACCGAACAAGTGATCGCTACAAATCCAACTAAGAAGAAAACAAAGAAACTAACGACGGTTACATCAAGTGATGTTGAATTTAATGAGATCGCCGAACGAATTGGCGATGCGCTAGATACTCGCGTAACGATTCAAGGCAGCGTTAAAAAGGGAACCATTGTCATTGAGTTTGCTGGAGCCGAAGATCTAAAACGGTTAACTCAAAAACTAGAAGGTTAAGTTAACTGATTGCCGCTTCGGCGAGACATCTCCGTTTTAATTACTCCACCCAAGGCCTTAACACCTTCACGAATACGCTCTGGAGTTGGATAGCAATACGACAAGCGCAGTGACCATGAACCAAAACCATCGGCATAAAAAGCAGTACCTGGTACATAAGCAACTTTGGCAACAATCGCTTTAGGCATTAACGCCGTTGTGTCGATTTCAGGCGGCAAAGTAACCCAGACATAGAAACCCCCACCAGGCTTAGTCCACTTTGCTACGGCAGGGAAATACTCATCGAGAGACTCCAACATTGCATCGCGGCGAACTTTATATAGATCGCAGAATGATGCGATTTGATCACGCCATGGTTGATCGGCCAAGTAACTTGAAATAGTTAGTTGTGCGAAGTTAGAAGGACACAAGATTGACGACTCACTGGCAATCACCATCTTCTCTTTGAGCGAAGGCGGAACAAGTGCCCAACCGACTCGAAGTCCTGGCGCGATTGTCTTAGAAAAAGTTCCCAAATAAATGACATTCTCTGAATCCTCAGCACGCATCGCATTTGGTGATGGTTTATCAAAGCCCAGTAGACCGTAAGGATTATCTTCAACAACGAAAATTCCAGCTTCGCGGCATATTGCTAAAATCTCAGTTCGACGCTCGGCCGGCAGCAAGACACCTGAAGGGTTTTGAAAGTTCGGGATCATGTAGACGAATTTGATCTTGCGACCTGCTGCACGCACGCTCTTTATGGCATCGCGCAGACCCTGCGGAACTAAACCAGAGTCATCGGTCTCAACATGGACAACCGAGGCCTCATATTGGTGAAAGGTTCCCAAAGCGCCAACATAAGAAGGGGCTTCAGCCAAGACGACATCGCCCGGGTCGATAAAGATTCGAGAGATTAAATCCAAAGCCTGTTGAGATCCAGTAGTGACCAAAACATCGTCAGGATTAGCTCGAATCCCTTCAAGTGCCATAACTTCACAAATCTGTTCGCGAAGCTTGGGATGGCCTTGACCACTGCCGTATTGCAGAGCCTCAGCGCCATTTGTTAACACTAGTTTTTGGACGACATCGGCCATCATGGACATAGGAAAGGCCGATAAGTTGGGCATTCCTCCAGCTAGCGAGACGATTTCAGGGCGAGATGCAACGGCAAACAGTGAGCGAATTTCACTTGGCTTCATATGCGCGGCGCGGCTTGCAAAGCGTTCCTCTAGATTTTGAGGAGCACCAGTTGCAAAACGTTGCGTTATCTCAGACATGGGCGAAGTCTGCCATACCCCACACATACTTCGGGCGCTATTTAACGACGAATGCCCGCACTTCTAAGATCTGCAATACGTAAAGTTCCAGTCTTTGCATCATCTTCAGCAGCTAAATAAAGGCGTTGAATAGCTATTACCAAAGCCTCAGCAATTACATCTCTGAAATCAGGTCGAGCCAGACGCTCCCTATCCCCCGGATTGCTGTCATAACCACAATCAATTTGTACAGCAGGTGCCCGTGTTAAACGCAAGAGATCCCACGCTTTTGCATGTGTGCGGCAGTTAGTCAGATCCGTTCTGGCACACAGTTCGCGCTGCACTAAAGAGGCAAAACGCTCTCCAACAATTGAGTGAACCCCATGTGCATCACTACCGTAGTAATAAGTTGCAACACCATGAGCCTTCTCGTTTTTATACGTATCTAAATGAAACGAAATCATTAAGTCTGCGCCACTTTGATTTGTAAATGCAATACGTTCTATCTCGGATGGATTATTTGAAACACCACGCGTTAAGAAGACAGAAGCACCCAAAGCTAATAAACGTCCTTCTGTTCGCACTGCAACATCATAGATAAGTGGATCAACTCCATCGGGATTTAAAACTATAACTTTATTTGCAAGTGCGGGTCCACGATTTCTCTGGGTTGCACTTTCGCGCATTGCAGAAGGTGCTCCCCCAGAAACTATTCGCGTCAATCGCAGCAAGGCGATAATGGTTGCAGGGCCACACTTGCCATCAACATTGATTCCAACAGATTGTTGGAACTCTTTTACTGCCGCCTCAGATCGGGGCCCATAGATTCCATCAACACGACCGCAATCAAAACCCATTTCAGTTAAGCGAGACTGTAACGCTGCAACGTCATCACCCCGCATTAACGGTGGCGACTGCAGATTCAAAGAACGGTCTCCAAGTTTCCACCGCGCCTCTTCTAACGCGCGCGCAGTGACCTCATCAATGAGCCCGGTGACACTCAAACCACGGGCCTGTTGAAAGGATCTAATCTGCGCTGGCGTTAGTTCTGGCATTAGTTTTCCTAAGAAGAAAATTAAGCGATGAAGCTTGCGAGATCTTTTAGAAGTGCAGGCTTTGGTTTTGCGCCAACGATAGTTTTTACAACTTCACCGTTAACAAAAACATTCATTGTTGGAATTGACGTGATGCCATATTTAATAGCAATCGCTGATTCTTCATCAGTATTAAGCTTTACAATCTTGATCTTTGAGCCGTATTCATTAGAGATTTCCTCAAGAATTGGCCCAACTGCACGACAAGGTCCGCACCATTCAGCCCAAAAATCCACCAAAACAGGCGTACTGCTCTTCAAAACCTCTGCATCAAAAGTCGCAGTAGTTACCTTACTTGTTGCCATTTTTACTCCTTATATTTTTTGTAGTACATGAACTTTAGTGGTGTGCCAGATATTTCTCTGCATCAAGGGCGGCTTGGCAACCCGAGCCTGCGGCTGTAATAGCTTGACGATAGGTGTGGTCTACAAGATCACCACAAGCAAATACCCCAGGAATATTTGTACGAGTTGATCGCCCTTCAACTTCTACGTATCCCTCATTGTTGAGCGTAACTTGATTAGCAATAAGTTCACTGCGAGGAATGTGTCCAATGGCAACGAATAAACCCGTAAACGCACGTTCAGATTCTGAGCCGTCAACGGTATTACGAAGCTTTAAACCAGAGACCTTTGCATCTCCAAGAACATCAATCACCTCGGTGTTCCATAAGAACTCAATTTTAGGATTTGATGTCGCACGATCAACCATAATTTTCGAAGCACGTAATGCATCACGACGATGAATAAGAACGACCTTGCTTGCAAAGCGCGTTAAAAATGTCGCCTCTTCAACTGCAGAGTCTCCTCCGCCCACGACGGCAATAGTTTGATCACGGAAAAAGAATCCATCACATGTTGCACACCATGAGACGCCATGACCAGACAAACGCTTTTCATTCTCTAGCCCAATTTCACGGTAAGCACTACCGGTTGCCAAAATAACCGACTTTGCCTTTACAACATTTCCCGAGCCATCGGTCAGAGTCTTTATTTCACCTACTAGATCCATCTCAACAATGTCATCTGTAATTAGCTCGGCACCAAAACGTTTGGCTTGTTTGCGCATGTTGTCCATTAAATCTGGACCCATAACACCATCAACAAAACCAGGAAAATTCTCTACTTCTGTTGTATTCATGAGAGCACCACCAGCAGTTACCGAACCCTCATAAATAACAGGGTTCATTTGGGCGCGAGATGCGTAAATAGCGGCCGTATAACCAGCTGGCCCAGAGCCAACAATTACTACATCACGCACATCACTCATATTTAACTCCCTGTTGATCTGGCCAGTGCTTATAACCTGCAATTTACACGCTTTATTCCGGAGTTGATGGGCGACGAACGACCGAGTCACGTAAGTGGCGAATCATGCTGATTTCCTCAACCCCAACAGCCCTGCCTGCAACTAAATAGCCCAAGAAGGCCATCACCATCACTAAGAGAAGTTCTCCGGCGCGAGCTATTGGCGATAACTCAACACCTAACCATGTGATGTATCGCATTAATACATACAAAGGCGTCATGACGCCAAAAGCGGCGCCAAACAAGCGTATGTGTTGGCCTAAGAAATCCTTCACTCTGATGGGGCCGGTATGTTTCTTAAGTAGCGACAGTGTAATTAGCAGACCAACTAAGTAGCTAATAGAGAACGCTAAACCAAGGCCGATAGTTACCCATTGAATCTTAAGCAGATGAAGGAATAGATAAGAAAGTCCAACAGAGATTACGTTAATTATAAGAATCGAAATCACTTGGGTTCTAGTATCTTCAAAAGCATTAAATCCACGAATTAAAATTAAGTTAATTGAAAATGCAACCAAGCCAAAACTCAAAGCTGAAAGTACATAACCTATATACCGTGAATCATCAGCTGGAATACCAACAAAGATAACTTGTGTGATTAATGGGCCAAATAATAAGAAAGCAACAGCACTCGGGATTGTTATAACGCCCACTAACTTAATTGCACGAATCAACTGAACACGAACCTCGTCGCGATTCTTAGCAACAGCTAATCGCGATAAGTGGGGAAGAATGGCCGTGATAATTGAAATAGTTACGATTGAATAAGGAAGCAACATCACAAAATAAGCATATGTATATGGCGTATACCCAACTCCTCTTGTAATTCCCTCCTGTGCGCTTCTAACTGCGGCACTGGTTGCAACATTAACAGTGACTAAATAACCAAGTTGAGAGATTAAGACATACAAGAGAGTCCAACCAGCTAAACCAAAAGACTTTCCTAATCCAGATAACCCCAACTGTGGTTTTAATGTGATTCCTAAGCGTCGAATAACAGGGATCAGCACCAAAGCCTGTACGACAACGCTAAATGTTGTACCCCACCCTAAAACTTGCACTTGTAACGATGTAATTGTGTCGGCAGTTATTACGGGAGAAAAGATTAAAAATGAGCCAAAAAGAGCTATACCCACCAGGTTATTAGCAATCGGCGCCCACATTAATGGGCCAAAAGAGCCACGGGCATTTGCAACCTGCCCCAGCATCGTAAAGACACCAAGAAAAAAGATTTGCGGCAAACAGTAACGAGTAAAAGCGATTGCAATCTCTTTCTCGGTCTCAAAACCAGGTGTAAAGAACTCGGGTGCATATAGACGCACCAATGCAGGAGCGAAGTACACGCCAATCACGACAAGGACAAGCAAGATTAAAGAGATCGTTGTTACTAACCTGGAAGCAAAACTATCGCCACCATCCTCGTGGTCAAAAGATCTAACGAGTTGTGGAATAAATATCGCAGTTAGAGCGCCACCAACAAGTAAGTTATACAAAATATTAGGCATCGTATTTGCAACATTGTAGGTGTCGGCTAATAAAGCTGTTCCAAGCACAGCAACAATAAGAATGCCACGAATAAATCCAGTGATACGAGAAATAATTGTTCCGAGCGCCATGATTCCAGAGGCGCGAAAAAGTTCATTAGATTTCACTATTGCGCCCCCTTCTAACCCGGCGAACACTTTGGGCAACCGCTGCCAATAAGAGAAGTATGGCCGCTCCAGTTGTAAACCACGTGACTCTGGAATCTATGACGGTGGCGTTAAGCTGCAAAATGGAGAAAGCAACAATTGGAATGGCTTTTGAATCGGTTATCTGAGCAAAGACAGTTGTTTCACCAGGTGCAATTACTTGGGTGGCCAGCTCTAACTGAGTTTTCGAGTTAGGCGCCAAGTGAACTCCAGTAAAACCAGAGACAAGGATTCGAGAGTTCTTAGCCATCATGGAGATATCAATAGTTACATCGATGGGGAATTGGTTAATAACCGTTACAGGCAGTTTGGCGCTCTCAGTTGTTATTTGATATTTCCCGGGGTTCACGCGCAACCTGTGGGTCTGCGCATCAACTGCTTCTACAGCATCGGCCGTAAAGTGTTCGCGAGAGGTTTTATCGAGTGTTGGTGTGAGCAAGCGAGCTAATTTCATGCGCAAATCAGATACATCTGTGTGTGTAACAACTCTTGAAAGCCGCGTGAGCGCCTTGCGGTTATCGCTATAAGAGGAACGCTGTAGAGCAGTTATTCGTGAACTGCCTGCATTTAATCCAGTTCCCTCTGAGCTTCGAACTGGGCGACCTAAGAACTCCTCAAGCTTTAACTTCCCAAAAGCGTAATAAGCATTTAATTCACTTGGAGCCAAACGCCTGGCTAGAGCTACATCTGGATTTCCATATGCAAGTGAGACAACATCATTTGTTAACGTCACATTCTTTAGCTGAATCAACCAATTCTTGGCTATCACAGTTCCAATCGGCACAGCTTTACTTGCAATTTTATAATCGCCAGTCATTGCAACCACTTCATCAATAAGGGATGAATCGATAACCCAAATTCTAGATCGGGCGTTTGGAACGTACACCAATTGTCCCAACCGACCTGACGGTGTTAGCTCTTGCGCTAAATCATCATTTCGAAACGCACCTGTGAAATTTTGGTGTGGTGAACTAACAATCTTAACAACAGAGCTTTGCGCAGACGAAACAGGTAGTGGAGCAATACAAAAGAATATAACTAGTAACCCACCAACAATTTTTTTCATATCTTCAACTCACCACTTCGCGCAATTAACTTCTTTTCATCTGGGTATGCAAGGTGATCAATAATCTCAGCGAGAGGAAACCAGGAGACTTCGTCAACTTCACTAATTTGTGGTGTTAAATCCCCACTAACTTCTGAAAAGAGAAAATGATGAACTGTCTTATGAATTCTCTTACCGCCAGCCATAAACCAAAAATCAATCACACCAAGTGAGCGTGAGATCGCCGAGGTAATTCCGGTTTCTTCAGCCACTTCACGAATTGCCGCCTGCTCGGGGGTTTCACCAGCTTCAATATGGCCCTTTGGTAGCGACCATAAAAGCTTGGTCCCACTGGAGTCTTTATGATCGATGCGACCAATAAGCAGACCCATAGTTCCCGTTGAATCGATTACTAAGCCGCCAGCACTGACCTCGTCTACGCGTTTTGCATAGACCCGCTTTCCAGCAGGCTTGGTCGATGGGTTGGGTTTAGTTGTTGTTTGGGGGCCGCGGTTAGCGGGGCGCTTACGCTTCCGCTTTTTCTTAACGCCTTCGCTGCCCGCACCAGGTGCCGGGATCATGGAGCAAGGGTACTGCTCTAACCTTACTTATTGTGACTAGTGCATTGGGCGCCGCGGGCGAGTTAGCAATCCGTTCCCTTATAGAACGCGCTCCATTAGCGAGCTCTCTTGCCCATGCTTTTAAAACCAAAGGTTTTACTTTGGCCCTAGTTGGGGGCCCGGTGCGTGATGCAATATTGGGACGTCTTGGAAACGATTTAGATTTCACAACCAATGCATTGCCACATGAAACTAAAAAGATCCTCAATGAGTGGGCCGAGAATGTTTGGGATACCGGAATTGCTTTTGGAACTGTGGCAGGAAAGCGAGGGGATACAACTGTTGAGGTAACAACTTATCGAACTGAAAAATACGATGCTGATTCTCGCAAGCCCGAAGTTGAATACGGTAAAGATATTCTCGGTGACTTGTCTCGCCGTGACTTCACCGTAAATGCAATGGCGCTGGAATTAACAAGCGCACAACCAGAGTTTATCGATCCATTCAATGGTCTAGCGGATTTATCAAAAAAGATCTTACGCACACCAGGTCTTCCCGAAGATTCATTTAATGATGACCCTCTTCGCATGATGCGTGCAGCACGATTTGCAAGTCAACTCGGTTTTGAAATCGCACCAGAAGTTTTAACAGCAATGCACAATCTGGCGCAGAGGATCACCATAATCTCAGCCGAACGCATACGCGATGAGTTTACGAAGATATTGATGTCGCCTAACCCACGCACAGGCATAACTATTTTAGTCGACACGGGTTTAGCAGAAATTGTAATTCCAGAAATCCCTAAACTTCGCTTAGAGGTCGATGAACATCATCACCATAAAGATGTGTACGAACATTCAATAACAGTTTTAGAGCAAGCGATGATGCAGGAGGAACGCCTCGGCGGTGCCAATTTAGTAATTCGCTTGGCTGCGCTGTTGCACGATATTGGTAAACCAAAAACAAGAAGCTTAATAGAAGGCGGCGGAGTTTCTTTTCACCACCATGAAGTCGTTGGTGCACGCTTAGCAAAAAAGCGCTTGCAAGAACTGCGTTTTGACGGAGACACTATTGAAGCTGTTGAGCTTTTAACTGCGCTACACCTGCGTTTTCATGGCTATGGAGATGGTGAATGGAGCGATTCGGCCGTGCGACGTTACGTTCGCGATGCGGGCGAACTTCTTATTCATCTGCACGTACTAACCCGTGCCGATTGCACGACGCGTAATAAAGCTAAAGCAACTCGCCTTTCAAACGTCTATGACTCACTGGAGGCACGCATTGATGTTTTGATGGAGCAAGAAGAACTCTCAAAGATTCGCCCTGATTTAGATGGTGCGCAAGTTATGGAGATATTAAATCTCAAACCTTCTCGTGAAGTCGGCGCAGCCATGGATTTCTTAATGGAGTTGCGACTAGATCAAGGTCCCATCGGTGAAGAGAAAGCAACTGCAGAGTTATTGTTGTGGTGGAAAAACCGATCTGCGAAGTAAGCGGACAACAACAAGTAGATAGGCCGCCGATACACACAGCGGAACCCACGAAGAAACCCCAGATGTAGGAAGTAATAAGGCGGCAATTAATCCGCCAGAGACAATTGCGCCATTGACTAATACGTCATAGACAGCAAAAACGCGGCCTCTAAAATAATCATCAATCTTTGATTGCACCAATGCATCGTTGGTAACTTTTACATTCTGACCAAAGAAAGATGTTAGAAAAGCAGTTACAGCTAAAGTGATTTGAGTTTGAGAAGCCGCCAAAATTAAAGGACATACCGCACTAGCCAACATGGAGTATCTAATCCAACGGTGTCGTCCTACTCGTGAAACACCATACGGAGCTAAAAATGCTCCAAGGAACAGTCCTACACCAGCAAGAGATAAGGCAATACCAAAACCACGTAAACCTTTTTCTGGCAATGCTGGATCATTAAAGGTATTTCGCTCAAGCAGTAAAGCAGTCAACGTTAATGCGGTGAGTCCACCGCGATGCACCGCAGTTGTCAGAATTCCCCGTGCAGCATCACTATGGATTGCAAGAAACTGAAAACCTTGACGCATGTCATGCAGGCCTTGAGTAAAACTCGTGGCCTCTTTTTCATGTTGTTGTGGACCGATCTCATATTTTTTTAATCTGCCCGTTAGTAAAGCTGCCGCGAAATAACCACCACTTGCAATAAGAATCAGCATCGCATCGGCATGGTTGGCAAGTGCCAACGAATCGACGAGGGCGCGGACACCAACACCTATCCCGCCGCCAATTACAACCAGCAGAGAGCCACCTGTCACAGCGATGGCATTAGCAGTGATCAAAGATTTAGTGTCAATAAGTAGTGGCAGGCCGGCAGATAGCGCTGCCAAAATAAGTCGGTTGATGCCAAAGGCAATTAAAACCACGATTGTTAATTCAAATCCTGTGGAGCCACTAAATATCAGTAGCGCAACCAGCAGCAAATTTACGGAACGAGCTATATTTGAAATAAACAAGGCCCGTTGTCGCGAGATGCGATCCAGAATGGTTCCTACAAAAGGGCCGATGATTGAGTACGGCAATAAAACAACGGCAAAACCAAGAGCAGCGCTGAGTGCATTTGCTTGGCGCTCTGGGGAAAAAAGAATGAAGGAGGCTAAAGCACTCTGAAAGATTCCATCGGTAATTTGGCCCGTCCAGCGGATTGCCAGCAGGCGAGAAAAGCGCGGATGCTTAAGGAGCTCAAAAAGACTCACGAGATTGAGCGTAGTCGCACAAGTTGGTTTATTCTTACCTAATAATGAAATCTCAACGATCGTACATCGACTATTCACTCGATAAGCGCGCCACCTTATTGGCCCTTTTCCGGGGAGCGGTTGATGCATGTGATGCCGACCCATACCTGCTGCGTGCGGCCAAGTGGCACGGGGAAAAAGTTTCGAGAAACTGCCCGGTATGTAAGAAAAATGCCTTAGTTGAACTGCGCTACACCTTTGGCGAACAGCTGGGTCAATACTCAGGTCGCATTAAGTCTCCTAAAGAGCTCGTTGAGATGGAGCGTGAGTTTGGAGAGTTCCGTGTCTACATCGTGGAAGTGTGTCCGGACTGTTCATGGAACCACATGTGCGCATCCTTCGTTTTAGGCGATGGAACGGAGCGCAAAGCGCCTCGCAAGACACGTACCCTCGAAGACGATGATTACGCAGCACGGTAGCCTTAACTAATGCTGCGCAAACTGTTGATACGAACCACAATCTTTGTTGGTGGCTTTGGTTTTATCGCCGGCGCAACACTTTTTGCCCTTGCATACTTCACTGTTGATATTCCAGATCCCAATGCATACGTCAACAGTCAATCAACGATTATTCAGTATTCAAATGGCGCTGAGATTGGACGAGTCGGAACTCAAAACCGACAGATTGTTCCACTGGCGAAGATCCCACTCAATGTTCGGCATGCAGTTTTAGCGGCGGAAGATCGCGGATTTTATTCAAATCGAGCCTTCAGTATTACTGGCATTGCGCGTGCGGTATTAAATAATTTAAAGGGTGGGTCGCTGCAGGGCGGATCTACTATTACGCAACAGTATGCAAAGACCGCCTTTCTTAACCCTAGCCGCACGATTCAGCGCAAAATCAAAGAGTTAGTAATCTCAATCAAACTAGAGAATCAGTTGTCGAAGGATCAAATCTTTGAAAGTTATTTAAACACCATTTACTTTGGTCGCGGATCCTATGGAGTAATGACTGCGTCCCAACAGTATTTCAATCGCAATGTAGATCAATTAACAAATTCTCAAGCCGCCGTTATCGCATCTATTCTGCGCTCGCCAGGTTTGTATGACCCAGCCTTTAAAGAAGGAAACAAAGAGAGATTAGTGGCGCGCTTTGAATATGTGAAAAAAGGTATGGTCGATGCAGGTTGGTTAAGTGTTAAAGATGCAGCGAAAATGAAATTGCCAACAGTTGCACCGCGATCTAGTTCAGGACAACTCAGTGGCCCTAAAGGACACATTATTGAAGCGGTACAAAAAGAGTTAGCAAAGCTTGGTTTTAGTCAGGATCAACTTCTTGTTGGTGGTCTTGTTATCAAGACAACGCTGGATCAAAAAGCACAACAATCTGCCGTTGATGCGGTCAATAAGTTTTACCCATCCAAAGCTCCAGATAATTTACGAATTGGATTAGTTGCGATTAGACCAGGCACTGGTGAAGTAGTCGCTCTATATGGCGGCCGAGATTACTTAGCGCGTCAATTAAGTGATGCCACACAGTCGATTGCATTAGCTGGTTCAACATTTAAACCTTTTGCAATTATTGCGGCTTTAGAGCAAGGAATTCCATTAACATCAATGTGGAATGGTGATTCACCACAAACTTTTGATGATGCCGGGAAACCTTACGAAGTTTCAAACTATGGCAATGAGGGTTGGGGCCAAATCGATTTGTTATACGCAACAAAGCACTCCATCAATACAGTCTTTGTCCCCCTTGGAATTAAAGTGGGACCAGTAGCGGTTGTAGATGTTGCTAGACGAGCTGGAATTCCTGAATCCGTAGCGATGATGCCAACACCATCTGTTGTGCTGGGAGTTGCAAGCCCACACGTAATTGATGTTGCAAATGCGTATGCCACTTTTGCAGCCCAAGGAATAAAATCGAAACCTTTCTTAGTCACACAAGTACTGGGCTCCAATAAAGGCGTGTTGTATCAAGCTAAGCCCGAAACCCAAGAAGTCTTTTCAAAAGAGGTTATGGCCGATTTAACGTATGCACTTAAAGGTGTGGTTACCGGCGGAACTGGCGCAGCTGCATTGGCGTTGGGCCGCCCAGCAGCAGGCAAGACCGGAACATCACAATCAAATGCCTCCGCTTGGTTTAGTGCCTATACGCCACAACTAGCCGCTTCAGTCGCGTTCTTCCGCGATAGCGCCTCAGAATCCCTTAACGGTATAGGCGGATTAACCTCGTTAACTGGTGGAACTTTCCCGGCAAAGATTTGGACCGCCTTTATGAAAGGCGCTCTTAAAGGCGAACCGGTTATGGATTTTCCAGCACCGACAAATATCGGCGGGCTAGATCCGATAGTGATGACATCGGGCGGCACACAAACCCGTAAACCATAATGGCGCTGCGCTTTAAAGCCTTATTAGCTTTAGCGGTGCTGGCCTCACTCTTATCTTTTGCAAAGTTTTCCCACTGCGAAGGCAGTAACTGGGCTACTCCAGATCAATATATTCACGCTTGTTATAGCGATTTACCATCTCTTTTTGGTGAACGAGGCTTGCAAGATAACAAGTGGCCATATGCCAGCGATACAAACTCAGTGGAGTACCCGGTAATTACTGGTGTTGTTATGTTTGCAACTGCCGGTTTAGTTGATACTGCCGCTTCGTATTTCAATGTAAATGCATTATTGCTGGCTTTGATTTTTATTGGGTTAGTAATTCTTGTTTCTAAGATGAAGCCCAAGTTTTCATACTTACTTCCCGTTGCACCAGCGATGATTGCTTCGTTATACATCAACTGGGATCTATGGGCGATTATCACAATGATGTTGGCAATTTATTGGTTTGATCGCAAGGCTTATCTCTTTAGCTCAGTGGCGCTAGGAATCTCTATCGCTACAAAATTCCTACCCGTGTTTTTAATATTCCCGATCGTTATTATTTTGTGGCGTCAAGATCGCATAAAGGATTTAGTTAAATATATTGCGACTACGACTTTAGTGTGGGTGGCAATAAATGCCCCATTTGTTTTAACTACCCCAACAGGGTGGTGGCGTTTCTATAAACTCAACATCGAACGAGTCGCTGACTGGGGATCACTGTGGTTGGCACTAAACCAACTAGGCATTGGATTAACAAATATAAATTATTTGTCGTTACTTGTTCTATTAATCGGACTAACTGCTATAGCAGTCTTCTTCTTTGAACTGAAACACTCTCCGACTTTGGCTTCGGTTGCCTTCATTGTTTTGGCGACAGTAATGATTGCCAGCAAGGTGTATTCGCCTCAATATGTTTTATGGTTAACACCACTTGCAGTAATTGCATTAACAACAAAGAAAGACCTGTATGCATTTTGGATGTGGCAAAGCGTTGAAGTTATTTATCACATTGCAATTTGGCAACACTTAGCTCTCTTTACTGGCGCACGCTTTGGTCTGCCCGAGGCAGGCTATGCGCTTCTGAGCCTTGTCCGCATCGCAGGGACCCTTTTCCTCATTGGGGCACTGGTAAAACGGGCCCGCCAGGCTGGAAATACACAGGGATCGACCTTCGATTTACTCTTTGAGGCCTCTAAGGCCTACCCTTAACCCTCTTGAACCGGCACTCTGTGGCGGTACAGGAAAAGCACTAACCCTCCTGTCACGGAAATGCCGTGGCCGTCTTAGTCCAGAGGAGGTCGGGTTAACGCATGCGTCACTACGAACTTATGGTCATTCTTGATCCAGAACTTGAAGAACGTACAG
>CAFBPE010000004.1_pt1 | contig 25609 bp, 26 predicted proteins | sample 7269641 | NCBI WGS metagenome assembly CAFBPE01 (sample SAMEA6814136, study PRJEB35770) | uncultured Actinomycetes bacterium | biome: Freshwater; feature: Freshwater reservoir; material: water | place: Czech Republic | collected 2017-06-27 | depth 30m m
ACTGGTCGAACAATCTATGTTCTAGATGAACCAACAACTGGCCTGCATTTTGAAGATGTCAGCAAGCTTCTGATTGTTCTTAATCGCCTAGTTGATACAGGCAACACTGTTGTTGTTATTGAACACAATCTCGATGTTATTAAATGTTCAGATTGGGTTATAGATATGGGCCCTGAGGGCGGATTCCGCGGGGGATTAGTTGTAGCCGAAGGAACACCAGAAGATGTAGCTAAAGTTGCAGCAAGTTACACAGGTCAATACTTGGCTCCGATGCTAGCTACAAATAGAAAAGCAACAGCGAAGAAGTAAGGCGATGGCAGATCCACAGAGTTATCGCCCTAGCAATATCCCCGAGCACCCTGGGGTCTACCGTTTTTATAATGGCGACGACGCAGTAATTTATGTAGGTAAAGCTAAGAATCTTAAGAATCGTCTGAGCAATTACTTTCAAAGTAACCTTGCAACAAAGACGGATCGTATGGTGCACGAAGCTGTTCGTGTTGACTGGACCATTGTTGCAACTGAGGTAGAAGCGCTGCAGTTAGAGTTCTCCTGGATCAAGCAGTACAACCCGTATTACAACGTGCAGTTCAAAGATGACAAGTCTTATCCATATTTGGCAGTTACCAACAACGACGAGTTCCCACGTATCTTTATTACCCGAAAATCCAAACGTCCTGGAATCACATACTTTGGACCTTTTACGCATACGTGGGCTTTGCGTAATACTTTCGATGTAATTTTGAAAGTTTTTCCTATTCGCTCGTGCTCAACCGGGAACTTTGAACGCGCCAAGCGCAGTAAGCGCCAATGCCTATTGGGAGATATAGGCAAGTGTGCCGCACCGTGCGTTGACTGGGTCAGTCAGAGCGAACACAAGGCTTTATCTGATCGCTTGGTTGCATTTATGTCCGATGGCAACGCCGACATTATTCCAACGTTGCGCAATGAAATGGCACGTGCATCAGAGCGCGAGGAGTTCGAACGTGCCACAAAGATTCGCGATTCAATTACAGCCATTGAACGTGCGCAGGAATCTACCGATGCTGCACTCCCTGATAACTTAACTGCAGATGTCGTAGCCATTCACCACGATGGCGCCCATGCAGCAGGATCGATTTTTATCATTCGTGGCGGTGCTATCAAAGGCTCACGGTCATGGATAGTCGATCAGAGCAAGTCACTTGAAGGCGATGACGAGATGGGTGCGTTATTTTTTTCAATTTACAGTCAAAGCTCACCGCATGAAATTCCTGCCCAGATATTAATTAATGAACTACCCCTGGATGCCCCAGCCCTTGAAGAATGGTTATCAGGACTTCGTGGCGGTGTAGTTTCACTAAAAGTCCCACAACGTGGTGAAAAGGTGGAAATTCTACAGACCGTTAAAAGAAATGCGCAGTATTCACTAATTCAGTTCCTGAGTAAGCGTGCAACCGACGCGGCAGTTAGCGGTAAAGCTCTGGTAGAAATCGAAGAGGCCCTTGATCTAGAACGTACACCGCTTCGAATTGAATGCTTCGATATCTCCAATATCTCAGGTACATCCGTGGTTGCATCAATGGTGGTCTTTGAAGATGGATTAGCGAAGAAGAGTGAGTATCGACGATTCATTATCAACACCGAGGATGGCTTTGATGACACTCGCGCTATGCACCAGGTAATCACTCGCAGACTTAAACGTCTCTTGGATGATAGATCCGTAGATGAGGCCGAAGTTGCCGAACTTGGTGGAAAGCTCAGTAAGTTCTCTTATCCGCCACAACTGATAGTGGTCGACGGTGGAGCCCCGCAAGTAAATGCAGCAGCACGTGCGCTCAGTGAACTTGGAATCAATGACATTGCGCTGTGTGGTTTAGCCAAACGCTTGGAAGAGGTATGGATTCCCGGTTCAAGTGATCCGATAATCCTGCCTCGAAGCAGCGAGGGCCTCTATTTATTGCAAAGAATCCGTGATGAGGCACATAGGTTTGCGATCACATTTCACCGATCACGTAGATCAAAAGTGATGCTGGAATCAGTTTTGGATGAGATTCCCCAACTTGGATCTGTGCGAAGGAATGCCTTACTCGAACGTTTTGGTTCTGTGGCCGCAATTCGAAAGGCCAGCGTCGAAGAGATTGGTGCCACGCCAGGAATAGGGTCAAAGACTGCCTCCATCATCGAAGCACATCTCACAGCAATAAGTACACAAAAAGTAAATACTGAAACCGGCGAGATTGTTGAGAATTGATAATGAACAATCAATTCTTTGAACGTACCCAATCTGATCAGATAGCATCATTAACTGTAACGGCGCATGAAGTTTTGAAGCTCTATGGTGTATTAGAAGCAGAGGTAGAGTGCATTAACTATGAGTTCAACGCCACCTTTGCCGTAACCACGGATTCTGCGCAAAAGTACGCACTACGAATCAATATCAACTCTACAAGGGTACGTGCAGATATTTGTGCTGAGATTGAATGGGCGCAGTACTTATATCGAATTCCAGAAGTTTATGTCCCCGCCCCGATTGCCAATCTTCATGATGATTATGTTACTTCAATAGCACATAGTGATAGTGGACGTCTTTTGAATTGCGTTCTGTACACATGGCTAGAGGGTGATGTGATTGGAGATGAACCATCAATGGAGCAGCTCCATCTGATTGGGCGCACTATCGCCACGTTGCATCAGAGCACAGAAAAGTTCCAACTTTCACCTAATGCGCAACTGCCTATTTTCAAGGATCTGCTGTGGGGAACCGAGGATTATCTATTTGGTCCCAAGTCCCAGCTCTCTGATAAAGATAGAAGCGTGCTGCATGAGGCAGCAGTGCAGATCATGAAATTCACTGATGAACTGTATGAAAACTCTTCAGCACAGATCATTCACGCCGATCTTCATGGGTGGAACATGATGTGCCATGAGGGTTTGATCTATATCTTTGACTTTGATGATTGTGGTTATGGATTACTTGCCCAGGATATTGCGGTTGCTTTGTACTATCTTGATACACCCGAACAGGAATCCGCCCTCCTTGAAGGCTATAGAAGCGTCAGAGCTCTGCCGATCTATTCAGACAATGCCATGAAAGCCCTACTTTTACAGCGACGATTGATGTTGCTGAACTATCTTTGTGAGACCAATAATCAAGAGCATAAACAGATGCTGCCCAAGTACCTGGATCAAAGTCTTGAGCGTGCTTCCAGATTCTTGACAGATGTAAGAGGATAAGCACATGAGTTCTAAAGAGATCTTGATTTTAACTGGCATGTCAGGTGCTGGGCGCTCGACCGTTGCTCATGCTTTGGAGGATCTAGGCTGGTATGTGGTCGATAATTTGCCACCTTCTTTGCTGCCGTCCCTAGTCGCTAAAGGGACTGGACTAGGCGGCAAGGAGTATGCAGTCGTCGTTGATGTTCGTGGAGGACATTTCTTTGATGAACTTACGCAAGCACTCGATGAGTTAAAGGAAAAGGGTTCGCCTTACCGCTTGGTGTTTCTAGATGCCACCGACCAAGCTCTAGTTCAACGCTTTGAATCGACACGTCGTCCACATCCGCTACAAGGTAATGATCGAATTTTGGATGGCATCGCACGTGAGCGAATCAAATTAGAGGTCGTCAAATCTGAATGTGATATTGCTATCGATACTAGCAATTTGAATGTTCATCAGTTAGAAAAGCGGATCGGTGAGATCTTTGGTGGTGGCAAGATTCAAGGAATGCGAATCAATGTCTTGTCATTTGGTTACAAGTATGGAATTCCAGTTGATTCTGATCTTGTACTTGATTGCCGTTTCATACCGAATCCTCATTGGATTCCCGAACTTCGCCCATTAACGGGCTTGACTTCGCAAGTCAGCGACAAAGTATTGGGTAGCACAGGCGTAAAAACCTTTGTTAAAGATTATGTTGATTTAGTTATTTCAATGATTCCTGGATATATGCACGAGGGAAAAAAGTATTTAACTATCGCAGTTGGATGCACTGGGGGTAAACATCGCAGTGTTGCAATTACAGAAGAGATTTCTAAGCGGCTCAATGAGATGAACATTGATTTAACGGCGCATGCAACACACCGAGATGTAGGGCGAGAATAATTTTGACTAAAGTTGTTGCACTTGGGGGAGGCCATGGTTTGGCTGCAACCTTGTCGGCACTTCGTGAGATTACGACTGAAATTACTGCGATTGTGACCGTTGCCGATAACGGCGGATCTAGTGGCCGGCTTCGTGAAGAGTTTCCCATCTTTCCACCTGGAGATTTACGAATGGCACTGGCTGCTCTGTGTGCCGATGATGAGTGGGGCACAACATGGGCCAACATCATGCAACACCGTTTTGTTAGCGACGGCGCACTTAATGGACATGCAATGGGTAATTTACTTCTTGCCTCATTATGGAATGACGGTGAGGATCCAGTCGTTGGTTTAGATCGCGTTGGTTCACTTCTAAAAGTCATCGGACGTGTGCTGCCAATGGCTGCGATTCCATTGGATATCGAAGGAACGTTTAATACATCTACAGGGCGCATAGTCGTGCGCGGACAAAAAGAAGTTGCTACGGCTAAGGGGCGCATCGAATCCTTGCGAGTGATTCCGGAAAATCCTGCACCACGCCTTGAAGCCCTTAGCGCTATCCGCGTGGCCGATTGGGTCACGATGGGACCGGGCTCTTGGTTTTCTAGTGTGATGCCGCATCTTCTTGTTCCTATGCAGTTAGATGCCCTCGAGCGGACAAAGGCAAAAAAGATATTGATTCTTAACTTAGATGCCCATGCAAATACGGCCGGTGAAGAGTTTGCTGGATCGACCCCCGAAGAACATCTGGAGCTCTTCCATTCATATGCCCCCAACCTTTCAATCGACTACTTTCTGGTCGATAGATCTGTAATCCGCAATGAAAAAACTCTCGCCGAAATGGCTAGAAAGCTTGGGGGTCAGGTCGTGGCCGTAGATATTCGTAAAGCACCGGGCAGTATTCACCACGATGTCCCACAATTAGCTCTTCATTTGGGCCACATTATGCGCCAAAGTTTGGTTGGATAAGCCCATGGCAATGACCTCATCGGTAAAAGACGAACTCAGTCGAATCTCTATAACTAAACCATGTTGCCGCAAAGCCGAGGTCTCATCACTACTTCGTTTTGCAGGTGGCCTTCATATCGCGGCCGGCAAGATTGTTATCGAGGTTGAACTTGATACGTCTCAGAGCGCACGCCGTCTGCGAAAAGATATTGCAGATATCTATGGACACGACAGTGACTTAGCAGTTTTATCTTCTAGTGGTCTGCGCAAAGGCTCACGCTATGTTGTTCGAGTCATCGAGGCCGGCGATGCCCTTGCCCGACAAACTGGTCTGGTGGACTCACACGGTCGTCCTGTGAGAGGACTACCTCCTCAAGTTGTCTCAGCTGCAATCTGTGATTCAGAGGCTGCATGGCGCGGTGCCTTTATTGCACATGGTTCATTGACTGAACCTGGTCGCTCATCATCACTTGAGATCACGTGTCCTGGTCCGGAAGCTGCACTGGCACTTGTCGGCGCGGCACGGCGAATGGGAATAGTTGCAAAGGCGCGCGAAGTTCGCGGAGTAGATCGAGTTGTTATTCGCGATGGTGATGCAATTGGAGTTTTACTCACACGACTTGGCGCCCATGAATCTGTATTGGCGTGGGAAGAGCGTCGCATGCGCCGTGAAGTACGTGCAACAGCTAATCGACTAGCCAACTTTGACGATGCGAATCTTCGCCGCTCAGCGCGAGCTGCAGTTGCCGCATCTGCGCGCGTAGCTCGGGCGATGGAGATTCTTGGGGCAACGATTCCAGATCACTTAAAAGAGGCAGGGGAGCTTCGAATCAATCATGGTCAAGCCTCCCTCGAAGAGCTGGGCTCACTTGCTAGCCCGCCTATGACAAAGGATGCGATCGCCGGTCGAATCCGTCGTTTACTGGCCATGGCCGATAAGCGCGCAAGTGAACTGGGCATTCCAGACACTGAAAGTGGACTTTCCCCTGACCTGTTGAATTAAACACCTTCGGCAACGAAGAGTTCACGCATGAGCCACTGATAGGATTACTGACAAGACCCCAACGTTGTGGCATTTTTACTGCACCTTCCAACAGTTGGGCTTTTGCATTTCTAAGCCCCTTAACAGCAAGGACAATCGTGATGATTAATGTCGGAATCAACGGATTTGGTCGTATCGGACGTAACTTCTTCCGCGCCGCCCTCACTAATCCTGAAATCAATATCGTCGGAATCAACGACCTCACACCTAATGAGACTTTAGCCCACTTACTTAAATACGATTCAATCTTGGGTCGTCTAGGACTTCCAGTTACATTTACGGAAGATTCAATCACAGTCGATGGCAAGGTCATTAAGACGTTCTCAGAGCGCGATCCAGCTAACTTGCCATGGGCAGCACTTGCCGTAGACGTAGTTATCGAATCAACTGGCCACTTCACTAAGGCCGCCGATGCTGGCAAGCACATCACTGCAGGTGCTAAAAAGGTAATCATCTCTGCTCCAGCAAGTGATGAAGATATTACTATCGTGATGGGCGTTAACCACGAAAAGTACGATCCAGCTAATCACCATATTATTTCAAATGCATCATGTACTACTAACTGCCTTGCTCCAATGGCTAAGGTACTCAACGACAACTGGGGAATCGTTAAAGGTCTGATGACAACGATTCATGCATATACAAATGACCAGGTCATCCTTGATTTCCCACATAAGGATCTTCGTCGTGCCCGAGCTGCTGCAACCAACATGATTCCAACATCGACAGGCGCTGCCAAGGCGATTGCACTTGTATTGCCAGAACTAAAAGGCAAGCTCGATGGATATGCAATGCGCGTTCCAGTTCCAACTGGTTCGGCTACAGATTTAACTGTTGAGCTAGCTAAAGAGGCCACTGCTGCCGAGATTAACGCTGCGATGAAGGCTGCAGCCGATGGAGCGCTAAAGGGCTACTTATCGTATACAGCTGATCCAATCGTTTCGTCAGATATCGTCACAGATCCATCATCATGCATCTTTGACTCAGGCCTAACTAAGGTAATTGGCAATCAAGTCAAGGTCGTTGGCTGGTATGACAATGAGTGGGGTTATTCAAACCGCCTCGTCGATCTGATTAGTTATGTTGGCAAAACTCTCTAATGTCAGTTTTAGCAGAACTTGATGTAGTTGGAAAGCGAGTCTTTTTACGCTGTGATCTTAATGTTCCGTTGAAAGATGGTGTCATTAAAGATGATGGTCGAATCAAAGCTTCGCTTCCAACTATTCAACTTCTGCTCTCAAAGGGCGCAAGTTTAGTAATTGCTGCGCACTTAGGACGGCCAAAGGGTGAGGCAAAACCAGAGCTTTCGTTATTGCCAGTTGCACAGCGTTTGAGTGAACTACTAGGTCAAGAAGTTACATTTAATGGCCAAGTTGTCGGAGATTTAACGAGCACTGCAGCGAGTTCGCTAAAGCCGGGTGAAGTTCTACTTCTTGAAAATATTCGTTTTAACGCCGCTGAAACCAGTAAGGACGAGGCTGAGCGCCTAGTTCTTGCTAGGGAGTTGGCAACTTTGGCAGATGTATATGTTGGCGATGGATTTGGTGCTGTGCATCGCAAACATGCGTCAGTCTATGACTTGCCAAAACTTCTTCCGCACGCTGCAGGGCTTTTAGTATCTGCAGAAGTTGAAGTTCTTACAAAACTTACTCAGAACCCAGCGCGTCCTTACGGAGTCGTTTTGGGCGGGGCTAAAGTCTCTGACAAACTTGGCGTTATTGAAAATCTCTTAACCAAGGTTGATGTCTTAGCTATTGGTGGAGGAATGGTCTTTACCTTTCTTGCTGCTCAAGGTAAAGAGATTGGAACCTCTTTAGTTGAGACAGAGATGATCGATGTTGTTAAAGCAATCATTGCAAGTGCGCATGAAAAAGGCGTCAAGCTAGTACTGCCAACTGACATAGTTGTTGCTCCTGCATTCGCAGCAGATGCAATACCTACATTGGTCGCAGTCGATTCGATTCCAGTTGGTCAAATGGGGTTAGATATTGGCCCTGAGTCTGCCGCCACCTTTGCGCGCGAGATTGAAAAATGTGCAACTGTGTTTTGGAATGGCCCTATGGGCGTTTTTGAGTTTCCAAACTTCGCCGCCGGGACAAAGACTGTTGCAGCTGCTCTTACTAAAGTTTCAGGAATCTCTGTTGTGGGTGGGGGAGACTCGGCAGCGGCAGTTCGTGCGCTTGGCTTTGCCGATAATGAATTTGGATATATCTCAACGGGCGGCGGAGCCTCCCTTGAGTATTTAGAGGGCAAGGAACTTCCTGGTCTTCAAGCACTTGGAATCTAAGGGGATATAGATGCGCAAGCCATTGATGGCCGGTAATTGGAAGATGAATTTGAATCACCTTGAAGCGATTGCTGTTGCCCAAAAGCTTGTCTACGGATTAGATGATAAAGATTATGACGCCGTTGATGTTGCAATCATTCCTCCATTTACAGATATTCGCTCGATTCAAACCTTAATCGATGGCGATCGCCTTCGACTTACTTATGGTGCGCAGGATCTTTCACCAGAAGCCAGCGGAGCCTTCACCGGAGATATCTCTGGATCAATGCTTCATAAACTGGGCTGTACATTTGTAATCGTTGGCCACTCTGAGCGTCGTGCAATTCATAATGAGAGCGATGCATTGGTTAATCGCAAGATTAAGGCCGCGCTTGCACATGAGTTAACACCAATTTTTTGCGTGGGCGAGGAGCTATCAGTTCGCGAATCAGGAACACATGTGAGTCACGTTGTACGTCAAATTCGTGGAGGACTTGAGGGCTTAACAAAGCCAGAGCTAAAAAAGATTGTTATCGCCTATGAACCTGTATGGGCAATTGGTACCGGCAAGACCGCTACACCCGAAGATGCTCAAGAAGTATGCGCAGCCATTCGCGAGGAGATCGAAAATATCGGCTCACCTGAAATCGCTGCAGCTATGCGAATCTTGTATGGCGGCTCGGTGAAATCCTCCAATATCGCCGAGATCATGAAAAAGAGTGATGTGGATGGCGCCCTCATCGGGGGAGCGAGCCTGGACCCTGAAGAGTTAGCCAAGATTGTTAAGTTCCACGCTCAAGGCGAGTAAGTACTAAGCCGCTTTTGCGGGTATCCTTACCCTCTACGAAACAAGGAGTTTACGAACCGTGAAACTAGCTCTCTCAATTCTGCTCATTATTACGAGCGTTCTCATGATCCTTCTGGTCCTTTTACATAAGGGCAAGGGAAGCGGATTATCTGACCTATTCGGCGGCGGCGTATCCTCAAACTACGGTGGATCATCAGTCGTAGAGCGCAACTTAGATCGAATCACAATCGTTGTTGGCGGCCTTTGGTTTGCATTTGTTGTAGCGCTCAGCCTTGTACTTAAGTAAATCTAGCTTTTACCAATAACTTTAAAGGAGCAATACATGGCAAGTGCAATTCGCGGAAGTCGAGTCGGCGCCGGCCCAATGGGAGAAGCAGAGCGCGGAGATTCAATTGCTCGCGCTTATGTCTCTTATTTCTGTGCCAATGGCCACGAAGTTCGCCCTTCATTTGCTGTTGAAGAGACAGTAGTTATTCCAGCTGAGTGGGATTGTCCTAAATGCGGATATCCAGCCGGGCGCGATCGCAATAACCCACCTAGTCCAGTTAAGAATGAGCCATATAAGACTCACCTCGCCTACGTTAAAGAGCGTCGTACTGATGCCGAAGGTGAGCGCCTATTAGAAGAGGCACTTCGTAAACTTCGTGGAGATGACGAAGACTAAAGAGATTTAACTGCTTCAAGAAGTTGATCAATACCCACGCTTCGATTTGTTAGATTAAATCGAAGTAGTGGGTATTTTCTTGAAGCCAATGCATTTCCATCGCCTAGTGCTTGAGCTGCAACTAAAGTTTTGAAACCAAAAATTTGACCGGGTATAGAAATATCTTTTTCTACCTCACCCGTGATCTGCAAGAAAGCACCATTGCGTTGTCCGCCTTTATGAAATTGACCGGTTGAATGCAAGAAGCGTGGACCCCAGCCAAATGTCACAGGGAATCCAGATTTCTGCGACAAAATCCTGCGAATCTGAGTTATCTTCGCATCATCTTTGCGATCAAGATAAGCCATTACGGCGATGTATCCATCACGTGGTGTTGTTGTAATGAAGGCCGCAAGCGCTGCCGCCGCTGATTCTCCTTCACCGAAAATCTCTACAGATCCATCAACTGAATCGGCAGTGAAAGTGGGCAATACGCCAGACCAAGCCTGTAGCAAAGCCGATGTGGCCTCTTTAGCTTCAGTTACATTTGGTTGGTTAAAGGGATCAATGGCAAGTGCGGCGCCAACCAGTGCCGTCACCCATTCCCAGATAATAAACTGCGATGCTAAATCCGCTTCGATGACTAAGTCGGCGTCACCGCTATATGCAATTGAGAAAAGTGAGTCGTTGGATGCTTCTTCAATCACCACTGGGAGTCGACCAACCTGCTCCTTACCTGTTGATTCAGCTACTAACTGTTCGGCCCAATCGCTAAGGCCCGGCATGGACGAGCCAGAGTCGCAGTAAGTCATGCACTGCCCGGCAATATAGGTGATGGCATATGCCATATCTAAGACGGTTGTTGGATCTTTTAAGAATGCAGATTTAGTCTCACTGGCATTATCTAGGAGAACCGAGACATCAACGCCAATAAGTGCTGAGGGAACTAAACCGAAAGCACTCAAAACGCTAAAACGTCCTCCGACATGAGGATCTGCATTAATAACCGTAAAACCATTATCGCGAGAACTCTTATCAAGAGGAGAGCCAGGATCGGTGACGATAACAATGTGGTCAGTAGGATCAAGATTCGCATCTAACAGTAGTTTTTCAAACAACGCCCGTTGTGAAGCCGTTTCAATCGTTGACCCCGACTTCGAACTAACGACAACTAGAGTTTTAGTTAGATCCTCTGAGATTGCATGAGCAATGTAATTAGGATCTGTAGAGTCTAAAATAAAAAGGTTTTTACTAAATGTTTGAGCTATAACCTCTGGGCCAAGTGATGAGCCGCCCATTCCGCAGAGAACTATTGTTGTTTTATCACGATGTTTGGCGCACAGAGCATCTAAAGAAGGTAGTAGGTCTCGCGAAGTTTCTGGTAAATCAATCCAGTTCAGACGTGTTGTAGCCTCTTTTGCCGCGGCAGCTCCCCAAATCGTGGGATCTTTGCGTGCTAAACGATTATGAAATTGGCGCAGTTGTTCATAGCGAACATCACTTCGATCTATTGATTGGATAGCTTTACCGCGAAGATTCATCATATTTTTTGTGCAGCCTCCAACGTAGTGAGCAATTCTTGCCAAGCTTGTGCAAACTTATTAACTCCATCGATCTCTAATTCGGTTGTGATTGCATTCAATGAGATGCCAAGGTCAGAGAGAGATTTAAATACCTCGACGGCATCTGCATAGTTCTTCGAAATCGTATCTCCACGTATCACGCCATGATTGATAACTGCATCTAGAGTATTTTGTGGCATCGTGTTGACAGTTTCTGGAGCGATGAGCTCAACTACATATCGCGTGTCATCATAGGTTGGATCCTTGACTCCAGTAGATGCCCATAACGGGCGCTGTTTATGTGCTCCACGCTCGGCTTGGGCTAGCCATCGTGGTGAAGCGAACTTCTCTTCAAATAATTGGTAAGCAAGATGGGCGTTGGCAATTGCTGCCTTACCTAGGAGGGCGGCCGCCTCAGGAGTTGCGTTGGCCTTGAGCAAAGCATCGACCGAACTATCAATTCGACTAACAAAAAAAGATGCTACTGAATGTACATGCGAAGGGTTAGTTGCCTTTTCAACTCCGGCCATAAATGCATCTATGACGGCGCCATATCGTTTAACTGAGAAAATCAGCGTGACATTGACGCTGATACCTTCAGCAATTAGTGCGGTTATTGCTGGCAGCCCTTCAACTGTTGCCGGTACTTTAATCATGACGTTAGGCCGATCTACAATCTGCCACAACTCTTTAGCTGCAGCTATCGTGCCATCTGTGTCATGAGCAAGACGCGGATCAACTTCAATGCTTACTCGGCCATCTACGCCCTTAGTTGCAGAATAGATCTCCTTGAAAAGATCACATGCATTTCGAACATCATCGGTTGTTAAACGCTTGACGCAATCATCGACCGTGGCATTTTTCATCGATGCAATGTCTAGGGCGTATTCGCTTGCACCCGCGATCGCTGCTGCAAAAATACTGGGATTAGTGGTGACGCCAACCACGCCTGAGTGAGCGATACGAGATGGCAATGAGTGGGAATCTGTGCCAGTTAACTTGGCTCTTGAAAGATCATCGAGCCAGATAGAAGTACCGAATCGTGCAACATCACTTACGCTCATGCCAACGCAGCCTTTATCCGTGTCGCTATTGCATCAACAGAGAAGCCAAACTCACTAAAGAGGCGTTGTGCATCGGCGGAGGCACCATAGTGTTCGATAGAGACCGAGAAGCCTCGATCACCAATAAGTTCGCGCCATCCCTGTGCGATTCCAACTTCGATACTTACTGTCAGTCCAATCGAATCGGGTAGGACCTCATCTTTATAGGACTGATCTTGCTCGGCAAACCACTCAAGGCAGGGTGCACTGACGACTCGAACTGGTATGCCTTGATCGGCTAAAGCCTTTTGAACATCTAATGCCAGGCTGACTTCTGATCCAGTTGCAATCAAAATAGCTTTAGCGTTGGCGGCATCTTTAAGTATGTAAGCACCCTTGGCCGTTCCTGATGCAGGAGCACAATCATTTCGATCAAAGACCGGCAGGTTTTGACGCGACAGCAAAATGCCAGCGGTGCGATTTCGAATAATGATCTGTTTCCACGCCTCGGCAACTTCATTGGCATCCCCAGGGCGGATCACATCTAATCCGGGGATTGCACGTAAAGCTGCAAAGTGTTCGATTGGTTGATGCGTCGGGCCATCTTCACCGACGCCTATTGAATCATGTGTCCACACAAATGTTGATGCAATATTCATCAGTGATGCCAAACGAACTGCAGGACGCATGTAGTCACTAAAGACTGCAAAAGTTCCACCGAATGAACGCGTTAAACCGTGCAGAGTGACCCCATTTAGAATTGAACCCATCGCATGCTCACGGATTCCAAAGTGAATGATGCGTCCATATGGATGAGCACCTTTAATCTGACTACTGGAAGGCAAGAACGATCCGCCGCCATCGATACTGGTGTTGTTAGATCCTGCTAAATCAGCCGAGCCACCCCAAAACTCGGGAAGTGTTTTAGCAATTGCATTGATAACTTCCCCTGAGGCTGCACGGGTTGCGACATCTTTTCCGGGGGCAAAGACAGGAATGAGGGAATCCCAATGTTCTGGCAATTCGCGATTGCGCAGTCGAGTCAATAATGATGCACTCTCTTTGTGTGTTGACTCCCAGGTAGAAAAACTTGCATCCCAATTCTTGCGAACAGCTAAGGCGCGTGTCTTGACATCTCGCACATGTGCCAAAACATCATCGGGCATTGCAAAACTCTGCATTGGATCTAGCCCAAGAAGTTTTTTAGTCTCTGCGATTTCTTCATCACCAAGAGCTGAGCCGTGAGATTTGCCAGTGCCACGCAGATTTGGTGCCGGCCATGCGATGACACTCTTTAATCTAATTAAAGTTGGTTTTACTTTCTCTGATTTAGCTTCAATCATTGCCGCATCAAGGGCTTGGATATCTACATTGCCATCGCTCAGTGTTGCAACTTCAAGAACCTGCCATCCATATGCCCGGTATCGCATGGAAACATCTTCAGTGAAGGCGTTATGCGTATCGCCTTCAATCGAGATTCGGTTATCGTCATAAATGAGATTGAGATTTCCAAGCTCCTGCGTTCCTGCAAGTGAGCATGCTTCGGCACTGACTCCTTCTTGCAAATCTCCATCGGAGCAGATGACCCAAATACTGTGATCAAATGGGGAAGTACCGGCAGGTGCATCTGGGTGTAAAAGACCGCGCTCATAGCGCGAGGCCATTGCCATTCCAACTGCAGTAGCAACGCCTTGGCCAAGGGGACCAGTGGTCATCTCTACTCCGGCAGTGTGTCCAAACTCTGGATGTCCTGGTGTGAGTGATCCCCAGGTTCTAAAGGATTTCAAATCCTGCATCTCTAAACCGTAGCCACTGAAAAAAAGTTGCGTGTAAAGGGTTAACGATGAGTGTCCACACGAGAGAATAAATCGATCGCGGCCAAGCCAGGTTGGATCTGATGGATCGTGAATCAGATGACGTTGAAAAAGCGTATAAGCAACCGGAGCTAATGACATTGCAGTTCCTGGATGCCCATTACCTACTTTTTGCACCGCATCTGCTGCCAATGCGCGCGCATATGCAACCGCTCGATCATCTAGTTCAGACCAGCCCTGTAATGAAGTCACTATGCAGTTACCATTTCTTCTCGTTGAACACTTAACCACACACGCCAGGCAATAATCCATACGATTGCAGAACCCGTCAAATGTAATGCAACAAGCAGCTCCGGAACGCCTTGATAATACTGGATAACACCGATGCCGCCTTGTGCCAGGGATGCAGCAAGAAAGTAGCGTAGGAATTTTTTAGTTAAATCTGAAGTCCCTTGTGAGAAATAGAAAACAATCGTCAGTAAAAGCAGAAGTGCAACCGCGCTGCCATGAATTAACGCTGCTGTTTGAATACGAATATGTAAGCGAGGAGCATAAATATCACCGGCATGTGGACCTGCACCCGTGACTGCCGTTCCAAGGACAATTACTAGTGCGCTGAGAGTGACATGGGCACGAGAAAAAATATCAGGAAGCAGATCAGAGATTTTTTTCTGTGCCGGAATATTTCTACGTGTATACAGGGAGGTTGCACCTGCAATTAAAATTGTTGTCAGTAAATAGTGGCTTGCCACGGCGATCGGATTCAGGTGAACAAGAACGGTGATTCCACCCAGAACTCCTTGCCCGAATATGCCCGCAAACTGACCAATAGCTAGGACTCGTAAATCTTTTCGACCTGCCCTTAGAACTGCAATAAGGGTTACTAGTGCAGAAATAACAAGGACGAAAGTTATTAAGCGATTGCCAAATTCAATCCACGAATGAAGATGGCCCTCGGCCTGACCGGCAACAGGTACGTAAGAGCCAGGGGTGCACTCTGGCCATGTTGGGCAGCCCAACCCGGATCCGGTCAGTCGAACGACGCCCCCTGTCACGATGATCGCGGCTTGCAGGAATAGGAGAAGGCCAGCTGATGGGCCAAGAATCCTTGCGGCACGTCCTCGGGGTGTAGTCATGGCCTAACCCTATTGCCCTGCGTGGCTAGTCCTCTGAAGTGGCTAATAGTGTCGAATTAGGACACAATACTGTTGTGAAATTAACTCCCACCGCGATGCCTCCTAAGGGTGATGATCGCCGCACCAGGGAGCTAGTTGCCCGTTCGATTCTTGAGAATGGACCATCAAGTGCGGCGATTTTATCCAGTCGATTAGGTCTTACTCCGGCGGGCATTCGTCGCCATTTAGATCTTTTAGTTGCCGATGGAGTTCTAGAGGCCCGACAGCCACAAGCAGCATTAATCCGGGGCCGTGGAAGACCGTCCAAGGTCTTTCTTATGTCTGATGCTGGGCGAGAGAAGTTTGAACATTCATATGACGATTTAGCGGTTGCAGCGTTGAAGTTTATGACCGCGCAATCTGGGGAACATTTAGTGGCCGCCTTTGCTCAGTCTCGTGCAGAAGATATCGAACGTAAAGCAACGCCGGTACTTGCAAAGAAGAGCTCTAAGAATGAAGCTCTCGCAGCCTTTTTAAGTGAGCAGGGCTATGCAGCGACTATTCATTCCAGACCAATGGGCGATGAATTGTGCCAACATCACTGTCCTATTGCACATGTTGCTGCAGAGTTTCCTGCCCTATGTGAAGCCGAAACTGAGGCGTTATCTCGATTACTTGGCACCCACGTTCAACGTTTAGCAACCATTGCTCATGGTGATGGCGTGTGCACAACTTTTATTCCAAAGGCATCAAAATCCACTTCACAAAACCGAAAGGTACGTACATGACAATTGTGCATCCAGAGCTCGATGGCCTAGGCAACTACGAATACGGCTGGTCAGATAAGAGCGAAGTCGGAACTAATGCTCGGCGTGGAATCAATGAAGATGTCGTGCGCGATATCTCTGAAAAGAAGTCTGAGCCACAGTGGATGCTCGATCTTCGCTTAAAAGGATTGGCACTCTTTGAGAAGAAGCCAATGCCAAACTGGGGATCAGATTTATCAGGAATCTTTTTCGATACAATCAAATATTTCGTACGCTCAACAGAAAAGCAGGCTGCAACTTGGGATGACCTGCCAGAAGAGATTAAGAATACCTACGATCGCTTAGGCATTCCTGAAGCTGAAAAACAGCGTCTTGTCTCAGGTGTTGCTGCGCAATATGAATCTGAAGTTGTTTATCACTCAATCCGAGAAGACTTGGCAGCTCAAGGCGTAATTTTCTTGGATACAGATACTGCTCTCAAAGAGCATCCGGAGCTTTTCAAGGAGTACTTTGCAACGGTAATTCCCGTAGGAGATAACAAGTTTGCTGCATTGAACACTTCGGTGTGGTCTGGTGGCTCCTTTATCTATGTACCTAAGGGTGTTCATGTAGATATCCCTCTACAGGCATATTTTAGAATTAACACCGAGAATATGGGGCAGTTTGAGCGAACTCTCATTATTGCCGATGAAGACTCTTATATTCACTACGTCGAAGGCTGCACCGCCCCAATCTACAAATCAGATTCGCTCCACTCTGCCGTTGTGGAAATTATTGTTAAAAAGGGAGCTCGTGTTCGCTACACAACAATTCAGAACTGGTCCAATAACGTTTATAACTTAGTAACTAAGCGGGCAACCTGTGCTGAGGGCGCAACTATGGAATGGGTCGATGGAAACATTGGATCCAAAGTGACCATGAAGTATCCAGCGATTTTTCTTATGGGTCCTCATGCCAAGGGTGAAACTCTTTCTCTAGCTTTCGCTGGTGAAGGACAGCATCAAGACTCTGGTGCAAAAATGGTTCACGCCGCTCCATACACATCGTCATCAGTTATCTCTAAGTCTGTTGCACGAAATGGTGGGCGCACGTCATATCGCGGGCTTGTACAAGTTCAAGAAGGTGCACATCATTCAAAGAGCACAGTTAAATGTGATGCGCTTCTGGTAGATACGATTTCACGCTCTGATACTTATCCGTACGTGGATATTCGCGAAGATGATGTTTCCATGGGTCACGAAGCAACTGTGTCGAAAATTAGCGATGATCAACTCTTTTATCTCATGTCAAGAGGTTTAACTGAAGATGAAGCTATGGCAATGATTGTCCGTGGATTTATTGAACCAATCGCAAGAGAGCTTCCAATGGAGTATGCACTCGAGCTCAATCGACTTATTGAACTTCAAATGGAAGGTGCAGTTGGTTAATGTCAGTCTTAACTACAAATTACTTAACGCCAACTGGTCGTGAAGAGGCATGGCGTTTTACTCCTCTCAAACGTTTGCGAGGTTTGCATGATGGCACCGCTGTTTTAGGGGAGCGAAACTCACTTGTACACAATGGAAATCTGCAAGCAGGCGTCACTTTTAATCGCGAGAATCTTGCACCGTTAGCGACCAGTGATGACATCATCATCGATCGAATCCGTGGCGCGAACGAATCCGTGGCTCACTTAAAAGTTGCCGACAACGTTGAAGTCAACGAGCCAATCTTTCTGGGCCGTAGCATGGGGGAGTTAGGCTCTGCCGAACTCTCACGAGTGCGTATATCCCTTGGAGTTCATGCACTAGCTACCGTGATTCTTGAAAATACAGGCGATACAGTTTTAGCTGAAGATTTAGAGATTTTATTAGCTCCGGGGGCCTCGCTGACTTTCATCACTCTGCAAGAGTTTGACTCTCAGGCAGTCTATGCAGCACGTCATCATGCCGTTGTGGATAAAGATGCTCATTACAAATCTATTACCGTAACAGTCGGGGGCGATGTAGTAAGAATCCTTCCTACTGTGGAGTTCATAGCACCGGGGGGATCCGTAGAACTGCTGGGTGTTTACTTTGCAACTGCTGGTCAATTCTTTGAACACCGCATGCACGTTGATCATGCAGTTCCACACGCTAAATCACGAGTTAATTTCAAGGGCGCGCTTGCTGGCAGAGATGCGCACACCGTATGGATTGGTGATGTATTAATTCGTGCAGTTGCCGAAGGCACCGACACATATGAACTCAACCGAAACTTGTTATTAAGTGATGGCGCCAGAGCTGATTCAGTTCCGAATTTGGAGATTGAGACCGGCGAAATCGTAGGAGCTGGCCATGCAAGTACGACTGGTCGCTTTGATGATGAGCAGCTGTTCTACTTAATGTCGAGAGGGATCACTTTGGAAGATGCACGTCGTCTTGTAGTGCGAGGTTTCTTCAATGAGATCATCACCGAAATTGGGGTCGAATCTATTCAAGATCGCTTGATGGATCGCATTGACGGCGAGCTCGAAAAGGCTGGTGCTTAGATGGCTGATCTTCTGCTCGATCAATTAGTTCACGGCAAACCCGTGAAGTTAGAAAAGTCCGGCAAGACAATATGTGTTACTCGTGTTGGAGATCAAGTCTTTGCTATCGATGACACATGTTCGCACTCAGAGGCATCGTTATCAGAAGGCGATGTAACTGATTATAAAATTGAATGTTGGTTACACGGCGCAGAATTTGATTTGCGAACTGGCCAAGCTTTGACATTGCCAGCAAATATTGCAGTTGCAACATATGAAGTAAAGATCGATGCGAACTCCGTAACGGTAGAGATTTAGGGGAATAGACGATGAGCACACTAGAGATACGCAACCTACAGGTATCAGTAAACACTGATGCAGGAGCAGTAGATATTCTTAAGGGAGTTGACCTAACTATAAATTCAGGTGAAACCCATGCAATCATGGGACCTAACGGTTCAGGTAAGTCGACTTTGGCTTACTCAATTGCTGGCCACCCAAAATACACAATCGTTGGGGGCTCAGTAACTCTAGATGGCGCCAATGTGTTGGAGATGACAGTAGACGAGCGAGCTAAGGCAGGCTTGTTCTTGGCGATGCAGTATCCAGTAGAGGTTCCTGGCGTATCGGTATCTAACTTTTTACGTACTGCAGCCACTGCACTTCGTGGAGAAGCACCTAAACTGCGTACGTGGGTAGCCGAGGTAAAAGAAGCAATGGAGGCACTTAATATGGATCCAGCTTTTGCTTCTCGAAATGTGAATGAGGGCTTTTCTGGCGGCGAAAAGAAGCGCCATGAAATTATGCAACTTGAACTGTTAAAGCCAAAGATTGCAATATTGGATGAAACTGATTCTGGATTAGACGTTGATGCTTTGCGCATCGTTTCTGAAGGCGTTAACCGCGCAAAGGAGAACAACAATCTAGGAGTTCTCTTAATTACGCACTACACACGAATTCTCAAATACATTAAGCCAGATTTTGTACATGTTTTTGCAAATGGACGTATTGTCGAAGAGGGTGGTCCTGATTTGGCCGATAAGCTTGAAGCAAATGGCTATGCAGATTATGTAAGCAAGTAGGGACTCAATGACTTTCTCACCCACGGATCTGCGTAAGGATTTTCCAATCTTTAATCGCACCATTCGCGATGGGAAGAGATTGGTGTATCTAGATAGCGGTGCAACAAGTCAGAAGCCACTTTCTGTTATTGAGGCAGAGAGTAATTTCTACAAGTTTCATAACGCAGCGGTCCATCGAGGTGCCCACCAATTAGCTGAAGAAGCCACTGATGCTTATGAAGGTGCTCGCGCTATTGTGGCCACGTTCTTGGGCTCTCCTGGTGGAAGTGATGAAATCATCTTCACTAAGAGTGCCACAGAGTCCTTGAATCTTTTGGCTTATGCAATGGGTAATGCTCCTGTGGGAAATCGATTCGCACTTAGTTCTAAGGATCGAATCGTTGTTACCGAAATGGAACATCATGCGAACTTAATTCCTTGGCAACAACTCAGTGCCAGAACTGGCGCTGAACTTTCTTGGTTTAAAGTCACTCCAGATTCACGTTTAGATCTGAACTCGATCGATGAGGTTATTACTGCCAATACAAAGGTAGTGTCGATTACCCATCAATCAAATGTTTTAGGAACAATTAATCCTCTTGCAGCTATAGTCAAACGAGCCCATGAAGTGGGTGCGATTGTAATTCTCGATGCATGCCAGTCGGTTCCACATATGACAATTGATGTTAAAGCTCTTGGCGTTGATTTCTTGGCTTTCTCTGGACACAAGGCGCTGGGACCAACAGGCATCGGAGTTCTATGGGGTCACATGAAGCTGCTGGATGAGCTTCCACCATTTCTCTTTGGCGGTTCGATGATTGAAACAGTGACGATGACAAGTGCAACGTGGGCACCAGTCCCACAAAAATTTGAAGCTGGCGTTCCTAACATGGCACAGGCCGTCGGTCTTGGAGCAGCGTTGGATTATCTGAGCGGACTTGGCATGGATGCAGTTCATGCGCATGAGGTTGCTTTAACGGGATATTTACTAAATGAAATGAAGACGATTCCAGGAATTCGAATCGTTGGTCCAACTAATACGCTGTTGCGCGGAGGCACTGTCTCATTCACGATTGATGACATTCACCCACATGATGTTGGTCAGTATTTAGATAGCCAAGGTATTGCAGTTCGAACGGGGCACCATTGCGCATGGCCGTTAGCTAAATGCATGCTTGTCCCAGCCACTACACGCGCTTCGCTCTATGTTTACAATGATGAAGTTGATTGCGATGCGCTAGTTGATGCGATACTAGGCGCACAGAAATATTTTGGGAGATTCTAATGGAGTTAGATTCGCTATACCAGGAAGTGATTTTAGATCACTATAAGCACCCTCAGCACAAGGGATTGAGCCCTACCTTTACTGCACAAGTAAGCCATGTTAATACAAGCTGCGGTGATGAAATTATCTTAAATATTATTTTGGAAGATGGAGTCATTTCATCGTTGACGTGGGAAGGTCAGGGCTGTTCTATTTCCCAGGCAAGCGTTTCAATGATGACTGACCTATTAACCGGAAAGACCCTAGAAGAGTCAGAGACAATCACAAAATCCTTTGCAGATTTAATGGCAAGCAAAGGAACATCTGCAGGTGATCCACAGATTCTTGAAGATGCAGTTGCCTTTGCAGGGGTATCAAAGTTTCCAGGCCGAGTTAAATGTTCGTTATTGGGTTGGATGGCATTTAAGGATGCGGCAATCCAGGCACAAGCACAATAGAATCAACCGTTGATAAAGGGAGAGCAATGCCAACGAGCGTAGAAGATGTAACTGAGGCGATGAAGGATGTAGTTGACCCAGAGCTAGGGATCAATGTTGTTGATTTGGGTTTGATTTATGACGTCTTGGTTGATGAAGCAAACATTGCAATTCTTAATATGACGCTCACGTCAGCTGCCTGTCCCTTGCAAGATGTCATTGAAGATCAAACGCGCCAAGCACTTGCCGGCATGACAAGTGATGTAAAGATCAATTGGGTCTGGATGCCACCTTGGGGCCCTGACAAAATTTCAGATGATGGCCGTGATCAACTGCGCGCGCTTGGATTTACTGTTTGATGCTCAACTGCCTAAGGTAGAGCCATGTCTAATCACGCCGCTTGGATGACCCATAGGTCCATGACTGCTGACCCATCGGTTAAAGAGCAAAAACTAAAACCAGGGACAGTTAAACGGATATTCAACTTCGCTAAGCCGTATAGAACTAGCATCATCATTTTCTTAACCACGGTGGTTATTGATGCAGCGCTTGTAGTGACAACACCTCTTCTGTTGCTTCGTTTAATAGATGATGGTGTCATTCCTAAGAATCCAGCTTTAGTCACAAAATTAGCTATTTTGGTTGGTTTATTAGCAATCGCCGATGCAGGTGTCAGTATGTTAGGGCGCTATTTTTCCTCGCGTATCGGTGAGGGTTTAATTTATGATTTGCGGTCACTGGTTTTTGGGCATGTTCAAAAGCAATCGATTGCTTTCTTTACCAGGACGCAAACTGGCGCTTTAATTTCTCGCATCAACTCAGATGTCATAGGCGCACAACAGGCTTTCACAGCCACACTCTCAGGAGTCGTTAGCAACGTAGTTTCCTTATTACTCGTCGGCATAACAATGATGATTTTGTCTTGGCAGATAACCATATTTTCACTCCTCTTACTTCCAGCCTTCCTTATTCCAACGAAGTGGGTTGGACGCAAGTTGCAGGCACTTACTCGGGAGTCCTTTAACGTCAACGCTGAGATGTCTAGCACCATGACTGAGCGTTTCAATGTATCGGGTGCCATGTTGGTCTCTCTCTATGGTCAACCAGCTCGCGAGCGTGAACACTTCCGTGCCAAGGCCCGACGTGTTGCAGATATTGGAATAAAGAGTGCAATGCTCAATCGCCTTTTCTTTATCGCTTTAACAAGTGTTGCGGCAATTGCGACAGCTTTTGCCTACGGCATCGGTGGACACCTAGCTATAAGCGGAAAAGTAACTGTAGGAACCCTGCTTGCGATTACCGCACTTTTAGCCAGGCTTTACGGACCTTTGACCGCACTTTCAAACGTTCGAATCGATGTTATGACATCACTAGTTTCTTTTGAGCGAGTCTTCGAAGTTCTAGATCTTGAGCCAATGGTTAAAAATCGTGAAGGTGCAATTACCTATGAAAGTAAGAATCCACGATTAGTGTTCGACAATGTTGGTTTTGCTTATCCTCGAGCACATGAGATTTCTTTAGCCTCCCTTGAGTCTGCGGCTAAACCCGAGACTGTTGAAAGTGGTGAGGTCCTAAAGAATCTAAGTTTTGTTGCTGAGCCAGGAACCCTGACTGCACTCGTAGGACCATCCGGTGCTGGCAAGACAACTATTAGCGCACTGATTCCACGCCTCTATGATGTAACGAGCGGTGCCATCACAATAGATGGGCATGACATCCGTAATCTAACAATGGAGTCACTGCGCAGCTCCATTGGCGTCGTGATGCAAGATGCGCATTTATTCCACGAAACTATCGCCGAAAATCTACGTTATGCAAAAGATGATGCCACTGCAGAAGAGATGAAAGCAGCTTGTCAGGCGGCACAAATATGGAGTTTGATTGAATCCTTGCCAAATGGTTTAGACACCATGGTTGGTGAGCGCGGTCATCGTTTATCGGGTGGAGAGAAACAACGTCTGGCAATTGCGCGGCTACTATTGAAATCACCATCAGTGGTGATTCTTGATGAAGCAACAGCTCACCTGGATTCAGAGAATGAATCCCTAGTTCACGCTGCACTCGAAAGTGCGCTGAAGGGTCGAACCAGTATTGTCATTGCACATCGTTTGAGCACGGTTAGAAACGCTGACCAAATTCTAGTTCTTGAAAAGGGCTCAATTGTTGAGCGTGGAAGACATGAAGAGTTAGTTGCACTTGGCGGACTCTACGCCGATCTTTATAGTCGACAGGATTTAACGGGCTCGTCGAATTAGTATTCGGCCATAAATTACAAGCCCGGCGAAGAATATCCACTGAAGGGCATATGCCATATGAGGACCATCGCTTAACTCCGGTAACTGCGCGGTGACTGATGGTGTTAGCGATGTATCAGAGCCGGAGAGTAAATCTATGTAGAAATTCTCGGTCTGCAAACGCGACTGTGCATTCAATTCTCTCACTAATGATGTTCCACTTTCAGGAAGTGCAAAGAATGAACCTTGAGGCAGAGAAGAGTCCAGACGTAAGCGTCCAGTAATTTCAACTGTTCCAGATGGTGCAGAAACTATAACGGGGGGAGTGGTTGCGGTCTTGCCAGCTTTCACCCATCCACGATCTACCCAGAATCGCTGATTATCAATTGAGGTAAACAGAGTTAAGACTTCGAAACCATAGACCCCTTCGGAGTATCGGTTTCGTAAAAGTATTTGATGCGAAGAGTCAAAAGCTCCACTGGTTGTTACGCTCTGCCATTCAAATTTATTAGGTGCGCTCTGCGCGAATTCCAGAGGAATCGGCGCCAATGCGATATGGGCCTGGATCATTGTGTTGCGTGCGTGGCGATCAACTCCACGGTGGTACTGCCATTGTGCCGCCAAGACGCATAAGGCAATTAAGAGAACGGCAATGATTGATTTAAGAATCGCCCATGGCTCACGTTGCATAGTCAAAGTTTAGTTCAAGACAGAGATCGTGGTTTTTTGTTTTCGATATGTGCACCTGGTAAGAAGGTTTCGCGCCCGGCATTTGCAATTACGACTGCAAAATATGGAAGTGCAACTGCGCCAAGGAGTGCTACCCACCGGAAAGGACTTGGCAAAATCACTGTTAATACAAAGCAGGCCGTGCGAATCATCATAGAAATAAAGTATCGCTTCTGACGAGATGCCTGATCAGCACTGAGTGCTTTGGGAGCACTCGTTATATCGAAGGTTTCATTCTCATCGGCCATGCAGATAAGCCTATAACCGCGCAGTTGGCGTTGCATCTTTTGAATACCTCGCAGTAGCCACTAGATTTGTTTATATGAGTTCAATAGCCCTAGTTACTGGCGCAAATCGAGGCATCGGTCTGGCTATCGCACACTCGCTTAAAGAGGCCGGCCACGATGTGGTTGTAACCTTTCGATCCGGTGCTGCACCAGAGGGATTTAAGAGCGTACAGATGGATGTTACATCCAGTGAAAGTGTCGATGCCGCTTTCGATGAGATTGAGAGTAAGTGGGGCATTCCAGAGATAATTGTTGCCAATGCCGGAATTACTAAAGATGGTTTGGTAATGCGAATGAGTGATGAGGATTTCGAATCCGTCATAGATGCGAATCTGACTGGAGCTTTTCGCGTTGCTCGTCGAGCTACACGTGGATTACTCAAACTAAAGCGTGGTCGGCTCATCTTTATCGGCTCAGTTGTTGGGGCAGTTGGCTCTGCTGGCCAAGTTAATTACTCATCAAGTAAAGCGGGCTTAGTTGGAATGGCGCGATCATTTGCACGTGAATTAGGCAGTCGCTCAATTACAGCAAATGTGATTGCTCCTGGCTTTGTTGAAACAGATATGACCTCAACGCTGGATGAAAAACGGCGCAATGAGATTGCACGCTCAGTACCGCTAGGCAGATTTTGTTCGACTAAAGAAATCGCTGATGTTGTTACATTTATCGCATCACCACAAGCTAGCTATATAACTGGAGCACTTATTCCTGTTGATGGCGGATTAGGAATGGGGCACTAATGGGAATTCTTCAAGGTAAGAAAATTCTTGTCACGGGAGTTCTAACAGATTCATCGATCGCATTTCATATCGCTCGAATTGCCCAAGAAGAAGGCGCCGATGTTGTTCTGTCCTCCTACGGCAGAGTTCTTTCATTGACTACTCGTATCTCAGCCCGACTTCCAAAACCTGCACCTATCGTTGAACTCGATGTAACAAATGAGGAAGATCTTGCCGCGCTTGAATCTCGCGTCCGTGCCCATTTCCCAGATGGCCTTGATGGCGTTGTTCACTCAATCGGCTTTGCCCCTGAGGCCGCC
>CAFBPE010000005.1_pt1 | contig 25420 bp, 22 predicted proteins | sample 7269641 | NCBI WGS metagenome assembly CAFBPE01 (sample SAMEA6814136, study PRJEB35770) | uncultured Actinomycetes bacterium | biome: Freshwater; feature: Freshwater reservoir; material: water | place: Czech Republic | collected 2017-06-27 | depth 30m m
ATTCAATGCCTCGGGAACTGTAGGCTTGGAAGGTTTCGGCAAAGTTTGTGGTGTACAAGAAAAATCCCACACGACCGCCAGCCGAGTTTCCGATAGCTGACTTTTGCTTGTCATTAGATGCTTTTGCTAGCAGTATTCTCGCTCCATCCTTACCGGGAGTGACGACAACCCATCTTTTCTCTGGTGTCATTTCTTTATCTTCTAGCAATTCAAAGCCCAAATCATTCACGTAATGTGAAATTGCCAGATCATATTCATCGACAACGATGGCGATCATCCCAAGGGTATTCATACTTAGTCGCCAACGATCATCGGAGTTGCGCCAGTGACTCGCAGTAATTCTTCAAAAGTTGTTGGATATACAGAGTGAGGGTGACCAGCTGCCGCCCAAGCGACTTCGTGTTCATCAAGGGCAACATCTATCACGATAATTTCTGGCGGGTTAACCCAACCAACAGGGCTCACGCCCCCAATGGAAAAGCCTGAAGCGATCTTCACAAAGTCAGCATCGGCGCGATGTAGCTTCTCAACACCTAGGTTTTTGGCAACTAATTCGGTATCAACTCGATGACGCCCACTTGTGATTACTAGCAAGGGATTGCCGCTAGGAAGTTTAAAGACGATTGATGATGCAACTTGGCCAACTTCGATACCAAGAGCATTTGCAGCATCAAGGGCGGTACGGGCAGAGTCAGAGAGAATCGTTACTTCGCCAGAACAGCCCAGATCTTTAAGCAGGGAAGTTACGCGAATAACTGAAGGGTTAGTTAAAACTTCCTCCACTATTTAGGCAACGCGGTTTTCTAGTTTGAGAGCTGACATAAATGCATCGACAACTTCTTGCTTGCTCCAAGGTTTTGGTGCCTGCGTAATAAAGAAGTCTTTCAGTGCAATCTCAGCAAGCTCATCGATATCGGCTTCAACAAAGCCTAAGGATGAAAGAACTGGGAATTGAAGCTCGGCAAGAATCTTACGAACAGCATTGACGCAGCGAGAGCCATCGTGTGTGCCATCTTGAGGTACACCCATCGCATCGGCAACGCGCTCCATCTTTTCAGGGACGATCTTTGCTTCGCGGGTAAGAGTTTCAACCAATACCAAACCAATGGTGAGGCCATGTGGAACATGCTTGAGTCCACCGATTGCTTGTCCTAATGAGTGCTCTGCTGTGCAGTCTGAAATATTCATTGTGAGTCCAGCCATCATGCTGCCTGATGCCATGCCTGCACGGGCTGCTTTGTTATCTCCATCTTTGAAAGCTGCGACAAGTGCCGGCGTCATAATGCGAACTGCTTCATAGCCGATTGCATCTCCGATAGGAGTGGAGCACTTAGCAATGATTCCTGCGATAGCTTGCGCTAATGCATCGATTCCGGTGTTAGCTGTCATTGATGGAGGCATTGAGTAAGTAAGTACTGGATCAACTAGGGCTACTTGGGCACGCAGGTTTCCATTAGCGATTCCAGCTTTACGGCCAGCCTCTGGATCAGAGATCACGGAGCCACCAGATACTTCTGAACCTGTTCCTGCAGATGTTGGAAGTGCAATCAATGCAAGCGTTGGTGCTGGATATACAGGCGGCTTTGATTGGAACTCGCCGAATGTGCAGTTGAGTTGTGCGCATAGTCGAGCGGCTTTAGCCGTATCTATGACTGAACCTCCGCCGAGGGCTACAACAACATCAGAGCCTGCGGCTTTAAGGGCTGCAATTGCATCGTCAACCATTTGTATCGTTGGCTCACCGGCTGGCTTTTCAAAAAGCGTTACTGAAATGCCCGATGCGTTATTCATGAGATCAATTAATTGCTTGGCCGCTGGATTAAACTTTTCAATATCTTTATCAACCATCAAGAAGACTTTGCTTGTGCCAAGTTCGGCCACGACTGCCGGCAGAGTTTGCGCCACACCTTCACCAAATCGAACTTTTACTGGAAGATGATTGTTGAAGGCAGTGATGTTGTCCACGGTAGCTCCCTGATTAAGTGTTATTAGTTAGATTCTATAGTGATAAAGGCGATTTAGAATAGCGGGCAAGAATCATATGAAGCGCAATCCCAATGGCCATTCCCCAAATCAAGTCGATGGCTACAGTGCTAATCGCTGTAACTACTAAAACGCTCGCTTCGCTCTTCGTTGTTCGAAGAGATTCCATGATCGAGACCGGATTGAGAATTCGATAACTAGTGCCAAGCAGTAATCCTGCGATAACGGCAGTTGGAATTTGGCTGACTAATGGCGCTGCGATTATGGCGATAAAGAGCAGAACTAGTGCGTGAAATACCGAGGCTAGGCGACTCTTTGCGTGTGAGCGCACATTGACACTTGTCCGCGCGATTGCACCTGTTGCCGGCATGCCTCCGAAAACCGATGCAGCAACCGTAGCGATCCCTTGTCCAAAGAGCTCGCGGTTGGGTTCAAAGTGAATTTTCTCGTGGGCCATGCCGTCGGCAACTCGGGCAGAGAGTAGGGATTCAACGGCGGCAAGCATTGCAATCCACAGCGCTGGAACTAATAGTGATGTGAGGTTAGTAAATTCGATCTTTTGCAATGAACCCAGGCTTCGGGGAATAGTTCCAATCGTTGCGATATCAATTGAGAAGACCTTAGTAATAAGTGTGACAATAAAAAGTGCCACAAAGCTGGCGGGAATATGAAGTTTTAACCCAAGCCTTTTAGTGATTACTGGATAAGAGAACTTAATAAATAAAGTCATAGCAACTATAAATAAACTTGAAAAGTTAAGGCCGAGACCTAGGGCATCAATAAGCGTATTCCAGGCAACGATGTAACTCTTCTCGCCTTCGCCTTTTGCGATTCCTAGTGCCAGAGGGATTTGCTGCAATGAAATGATAAATGCGATTCCGACAGTAAAACCTTCAACGACTGTCCACGGCACACGATTGATGACTGCACCCAATTTGAAAATCGCCATCAAAACAACCATGACGCCAGCCATTATTCCAAGAGCTGGAATTGCCGATACTCCAAACTGCTGAACTACTGGAATTAAAATAACTGTCATGGCCCCTGTTGGACCACTAACTTGATATTTCGATCCACCAAAAAGAGCTGCCAAAAGCCCTGCAATAATCGCTGTCGTTAAACCGGCTGCAGCAGACATTCCGCTAGTGATGCCAAAGCCAATTGCAAGGGGAAGTGCGACGATTGCCACCGTTAAGCCAGCAATCAGATCTGTCATTAAGTCTTTGCGAGAAGTTGAAAATTCATTTCGATGAGGCCAGAAGGAGAAGAACATAGTTGAGTGTAAGGCCCTAACATGTAGTTACTCCGTTATGGTTGGGCCACTATGACAGTTGATATTGTTCACATTGCTACCCGCGCTCGAAATGGTTTATGGGCGAGTTTTTTCTTTATGGGCGTTGTATCAATGGCCTGGGTTGCACGGATTCCTGAGATTCGTGATGCAAATGGCCTCAATAACGGCCAGCTAGGCCTAATTTTGATTGCCAGCACCATAGGCGCAATCGTCGGAGCGCAATCAGCTGGGCGCTTGGTCCACACTTTTGGAACCAAACCGGTCATCAGTTATGCAATCGTCATCATGCCCATTGGTTTAATCCTTATGGGGCTCTCTACATCACCAGTCACACTCATTATTGGTTTATTTGTTATGGGCCTTGGTTATTCATCAGTCGATATTTCATCAAATACGCAAGCAGTGGTTATTGAAAAGCATTTAGGTCGCAGATACATGTCTTCATTTCATGCACTGTGGAGTACCGGTGCATTTGTAACGACGGTTATAGGCGGTGCTATCTCTAAACATGTTTCGCCTCGGGATAACTTAGTAGGAGTAGGAATAGTTGGTTTCTGTTTATTTATTCCATCGGTGATGGCGCTGCTTCCACCGCACTTAGATGATCACGATGGTGGAGACGAAGAGACGCAGGCCAAGATTCCTTTTATCGGTAAGAGTGTCTTGCCACTGTGGGGTATGGGTATTGGACTTCTGGGAGGTCTGATTGCAGAAGGTGCAGCAAGTGATTGGGGCGCCATCTTGCTGCGCGATGATATGGGATTTGGTAAAGGGGTTAACGCAACTGCCTTTGCAACTTTTTCTTTAGCGATGATAACTGCACGTTTCTTAGGTGATCGAGCACTTGACTACTTCGGAGCTCGGAAGACTGTTTTGCTAGGCGGCTATTTAGGTGGGCTGGGTTGGGGCTTAGGTCTTGCGATAGGAATACCGCTCGCGCATTCACATCCGCTGGTCGCCTTAATAATTGTTAATGCTGGCTTTGCATGTGCTGGCCTTGGAATCGGGCCAATGTTTCCTGCCTATATTTTGGCAGCATCGCAAGTTCCAGGCGTTGCATCATCGGTTGCAATTGCGCGTGTAGGAGTAATTGGCTTAGCAGGATACTTTATTGGGCCATCGGTGACTGGTGCACTTGCACAAGTAACGTCGCTTCCAATTGCTATGACTTATCCAGTCTTAATGTTGTTGCTAGCTGGCTATCAGTCACACATCATTAAGAAGTAATCCACGTTTGAAATAATGTAAAAGCTGAAATAACGAAGAGCAAGTAAGCAAATGCGCGCTTTAAGACCAGCGCATTCACGGTAGCGGCCTTCATCGAAGCTAGTCGGGCTATAACAACAGCAGAAAGCGCCATGACTATTGGAATTTTCCAATTTACTTGGCTCCATATTGCATGACGGGAAATAAAGGCAATGGTGAAGTTAAGTACGATAATCAGAAGCGATGTTCCTGCCGCTTTTGCCGGCGAATTCTTAAAGAAGAGGACAAGAATCGGAATCGCTAGAAAACCTCCACCTATGCCAAATAAACCAGTCATGGTGCCGATAATGATTGAGGTTATAAATAGCCAGAGAAATGGAACTTTTCTTTCACTTCCAACTACTGGCTTAACGAGCATTAAAGTTGCGGCAACAATCAGCACAAGAGCAAAGCCAGATTTAATGAATTGATCATTAAATTTATGCACGTTAGTTGAGAATCCAACATTTGCGACTGCACCAATAGCACTGATAGTAATAGCCTCTTTAATAAGAACATCTTTGCTCTTGAACTTAGGAATCAGGCCTGAAGTTGCAGCAGCTATCACAACTGCTATCGACGCAGTAGTTGCGTTGATAGCGGAGTAATCAAAAAAATAGATAAGAATCGGAACTGAGAGCATTGCTCCGCCTGCGCCTACGAATCCTAAAACTGAGCCAATGAAGACGCCACTAGCGAGCGCTCCAAGTATTTCCATGGTCGCAATGATGGCGTAACAAACCCCCGCAGTTATTAACTACGGGGGTTAGTCACGGTATTTCTTAGAGGCTAAAGAATGCACCTGTAATGCTTGGACCAAAATCAGCACCTGCAGCAACTAGGGCGAAGATGATTAATGCTGCACCGGCAAGAGCTAAATCTTTGAAGAAACCGATAGTTTCATTCTGCTTTGCAGTTGCATCAGTCTCTTTCCAGAATGCGTGCATCAAGAAAGCCGTTGGGATCAAGAAGATAGCGATAAGCAGTGCGCCTAGATCTGCATAGACACCAAACACGATATATAGGCCGCCTACAAGGATCATCAGACCCGAAACGATGACACCGAGCTTTGCGGCTGGAACCTTCTTGTACTTGGCATAGCCAGTCATTGCCTCAAGTTTTGTGAGGTGACTGAGACCCGAATTGATGAAGATCAGAGCAAATAGGATGCGACCGATTACGAGTACTGCGTTCATGGAGCTCCTTAGGTTGGTGAATACGTTCCAGGGGTACAGTAGTTGAAATTTCAACTACTTCGTATCTCGACACGCTCACGAGCTTGCCTTTTGTCAGTCCTTGGGGCTATTTTTCGAACACCTGTTCGAATATCCACAGCCCGAAGGAGGCTTTGCTAGCGATGTCAGTCCCTCAGATTAATCCCGCACATGATGTAACTATCGATGGGGCTACAACGCCGATTGAATTTACTTTCAAAGGCCGACGCTTTCGCATCCATGCAGTTTTATCGAGATGGTGTGAAGCCGGGGGATGGTGGAATCGCATTAGCGATGGCAAGTATCGCCCCGATGATCAGGCACGTGCAGTCTGGCGTGTAGAGGCCGCACCCATTGGATCGCTCACAACATTTGAACTCGAACGCGACGAACTCAGCGGTCAGTGGATTATCAGATCGGTATGAGTTTTATACACCTCAACGTTGCAAGTGCGTATTCACTCAAATACGGCACGACCCAACCAAGTGATCTAGTAGCTCGTGCTGCAGAGTTTGAAATGCCTGCACTAGCGCTCACCGATCGTGATGGCTTGGCAGGGGCCGTTCGCTTTGCACAGAGCTGTGTTCAGTTTGGTATCGCACCGATTATCGGAGTCAATCTGGGTATTGATATAGGTGGTGATAAAAACCGTATTACTTTATTGGCTCACAGTGATGGAGGATGGCGCTCGCTATGTCGCCTGCTGACTTCACTGACCATGGTTGCCGATAATCGGAATCCTGTTCTGACACTAGAATTCTTACAGCGCTTTAGCCATTACAGTTCAAATCTCTATGCCTTGCACGGGCCTGAATCACCTGTCGGCAGATTGCTAACGGATAACCATATAGATGCAGCTTTTACAACATTTAACATCACTCGCGATCTATTTGCTGGCAATGCCATTGAATGTATTTCACATTTAGCTGCAGGTCGCGGCCCACGTTCTACATCGCAAGCCGCTAAGTCATTAATTTTTGCACGTGATCATGACATCGATGCAGTTATTACAAATGCGGTTCGTATGCGAGATCGCACCGATGGGCCAGTTGCCGATGTTTTAGATTGTGCTCGTCAATTAGTACCGCTGCATCCACGCCATGTTGAACGCAGCAATGCCGAAGGCTTTTTAAAATCCGGTGACGAGATGATCGCCTTAGCTGCTGAAATCGCACGCGCAGCGGGGGAGCGCACACCACGAGAACTATTGGCGACAACTAGAGCATGGGCCGAGCGCGCTCTGTTATCGCCTGCACGCGATATTGGATTAGGCGGGGCGCACTTACCCGAACCCCACGTTGTCGGCGCCGAATCAGCGCATCAGATGCGCACGCTTTTGCGCACGCGCAGTGAGGCCGGTATCAACTGGCGCTATAGCGATTCTAAGAGCATTAAGCAGGCACGCATGCGTTTAGATGATGAACTAGCAACGGTTGCAACACTTGGCTTTGAATCCTATTTTTTAACCGTTGCCGATATTTGTGACATGGCACGAAATGCGGGTATTCGTGTTGCCGCGCGCGGCAGCGGAGCCGGTTCATTAATCTGTCACTTGCTTGGAATCTCTGGTGTTGAACCAATGCAGCATGGTCTATTGATGGAGCGTTTTTGTTCACCGTTGCGCAGGGCTTTGCCTGATATCGATATCGATGTTGAATCGCACCGTCGCCTTGAAATTTATGACATGGTCTTTAAGCGTTACGGTGATACAAACTGGGATAGCCCTAATAATCAATCACGATGTGCCACTGTTGCAATGGTTGATACCTATCGTGCCAGGCATGCAATTCGTGATGCAGGAGCAGCCCTTGGCTTACCAGCGATGGAGATTGATTTACTGGCCAAATCAATGCCACATGTGCGCGCGCGCAATATTTCTAGCGCTCTTGAAAACCTGCCCGAACTCAAATCTCTTAATATCTCTGCGCCTTTGACGGCTATGACTATCGCTCTTGCCGAACGCCTTGATGGTCTTCCTAGACATTTAGCGATGCATCCATGCGCCATTGTTTTATCTGATGGAGGCCTGCTCGATCGCACTCCGCTCATGGCTAGCGCAAGCGGTTACCCCATGGTGGTCTTTGATAAAGATGACGTTGAAGCTATCGGTTTATTAAAGTTAGATGTTTTAGGTGTACGCATGCAGTCGGCAATTTCATATGCACTGACTGAAATTGAACGCGCACAGGATACAAAAGTAGATATCGATACAGTGCCTTTAGATGATTCTGCAACGTATGAGTTAATTCAATCAACACGTACTCTGGGGATGTTTCAGATAGAGAGTCCGGGTCAACGCGAATTAGTAGGAAAACTAGAGCCTAAAACATTCACCGATTTAATTATCGATATCTCCCTATTTAGACCTGGCCCAGTTAAAGGCGACATGATTACGCCATTTTTAAAGGCCCGTCACGGGTGGAGCCCAGCCCAGGTTATTCACCCTGATCTGCATGAGATTTTGCGTGATACAGAAGGAGTTGTTGTCTTTCACGAACAGGTCATTGAAATCATTGCCCAGATGACTGGTGCATCCCTAGCTAGCGCCGATGAAAAACGTCGCGCATTAGGGGACAAAGTTGGCCAGCAAGAAGTATGTGATTGGTTTTTTCCGACAGCAACTGCACAAGGCTATGAGCTTGCAGTTATTACCAAGATCTGGGATCTACTGCGCGCCTTTGCATCCTTTGGTTTTTGTAAAGCACATGCTGCAGCCTTTGCGCTGCCTACATATCAATCGGCCTGGCTTAAAACACATTATCCTGCAGCTTTTTTAGCTGGAGTTCTTACGCACGATCCTGGTATGTATCCCAAGCGTTTGATCGTTGACGAGGTACGCCACATGGGAATCGCCATTGCTCCCTTAGATATTAATGAATCAGATTCGCTCTATCGCGTTGAAGAAAGAGGCGCTGCGATTCGCATAGCGTTATCGACGATTGCAAAGATCAGTGATGGTGAAGTTACATCTATTATTGCTGGGCGTCCCTATGTGGACTTAGCTGATTTTGTTCACCGTTCAGGAAGTAGTGCCCCAGTAACGGAGAGTGCGATTTTGACCGGTGCATTTGATCGCCTGCACACCGACGTTAATCGTCGCGACCTGTTATTACATTTCTCTGATCTGCAGCGCTCTGCGGGTAAGGCCATCTCTGGTGCACAGATGAACTTAGCTTTTCCAGCCCCTGCTCTGATCAGTAGCGGTCTACCTGATATGAACTCAGCTGAAATCGTGCGCCATGAAATAGAGCGCTTAGGTATCGATATGTCGGCGCACTTAATTGAGTTCTATAGCGACTTCCTAAATGCAATCGGCGCGGTGAGATCGTCACAGTTATTAGCCCAGCGTTCTAACTCCAGCGTTCTTGTAGCCGGCATCAAGGTTGCACTGCAGACTCCGCCAGTGCGTTCGGGAAAGCGCGTTATTTTTCTAACCCTCGATGATGGATATGGCTGCAGTGACTCGGCATTTTTCACCGACGTTCAAGGCGATTACGCCAGCACGCTGTATTCGACATCCCTGCTACTAGTTAGAGGCCAAACCCGCCGCACGGGTGCGCGTGGGATTTCAATCCGTGGAACCGGCGCGTGGGATTTACGCGCGGCATATGAAAGTTGGCGAGCTAAAGAAAGTACGCTGGCAATATGACAACGGCCTCAATCCTTCATGTGGATATGGATGCATTCTTTGCATCTGTGGCCGAACGCGACAACCCTGAACTCAAAGGCAAAGCAGTTGTTATTGGAATGGGTGTACGAGGAGTTGTATCGGCAGCAAATTACGAGGCTCGCAAATTTGGAATCCATGCCGCAATGCCAGTAGGACGTGCACGGCGATTGGCACCACATGCGATTTTCCTTCCCGTTGATATGGCTAGATATCAAGAGGTATCAAGTCACATCATGGAGATCTTTGAAAGTTTTACGCCATGGGTCGAACCCATCTCACTTGACGAGGCTTTCTTAGATGTCAGTGGCGTGCAACGATTATTAGGCACTCCGCGTGAAATCGCTACTGCTATTCGTGCCAAGATTGAATCTCAAGAGGGAATAACATGCTCGGTTGGAATCGCACCATCAAAGTTCATTGCAAAACTTGCATCCCAACACTGTAAGCCAAATGGAATGTTAGAGATCACTGCCGACCGCATTCTAACTTTCTTGCATCCATTACCAATTAAAGCCATGTGGGGAGTCGGACCAAAGACTGCCGAAACATTAGAGCGCTTAGGGCTTCGCACAATTGAAGACATCGCCAATCTGCCTCGAACAACTCTGATTCGCGCATTAGGTGAAGCAAGCGGTGCATCGTTATATGAACTGGCATGGGGTCGGGACTACCGAGATGTATCACCTCAAGATGCAGAAAAAAGTATTAGTGCCGCCGAAACCTTTCCGCAAGATTTAGATGATCCAACTCAGATTCTGACTGAGTTCTTGCGATTAACGGAACGCGCATCAGCTAGGTTGCGCGATAAAGATTTATTTGCAAAGACAGTCTCCATCAAAGTGCGCTTTGCAGATTTCTCGACTATTAATAGATCTAAGACTCTCTCACTTCCTTTGGAGGGAACCCATGAAATCTATGAAGTCGTTAAAGGGCTCTACCAAGCGTTAAAGATCGACAGGGCGCGACTTCGTTTGGTGGGCGTGAGTCTTGAGAATCTAAGCAGTGGGGCACCAGAACAGATGGTCCTGGGTGCACGTGAGAGCGGTTGGAGACAGGCCGACGGGGCTATAGATAGAGCCAGAGAGCGCTTTGGCGCTGGAAGTGTGCGTCCAGCCCGTCTGATTAAGCCGACCGAGCAGGAGTAGCAGCCCAGCAGTGGCGTGGGCGAATAAAATCTTCTACTATTTGTCTATGCCTTTGTCAGATCATGAGAAGCGAATGCTCCAAGAGATGGAGGCTGCCCTCTTAACCGAGGATCCACGCCTGTTTTCAGCACTCTCTGGCACAGGTCCCTCACCTAAGCGACCACGATTATTGGCCTCACTTGGCTTAGTTCTCATGGGGATTACAGTTCTATTTACGGGCCTTGTCGCAAAGCTAACCCCGGTAGGAGTCCTTGGCTTTGCTATTGCCTTGGCAGGGATCATCCTTGCACTCTCATCCTTTGGTGCTAATACGGCTCGATCGGCTACCAAAGGCGCTCGCAAGAGCAAGGGCTTACATACCAAGCTGCAGTCTCGTTGGGATGAGCGCAATAACCAGTAATTTCTAGCGAGTCTGACTCTTTGAGGACCTGTAACAGGGTCCTTTTTTTATGCCCACACAATGGGGGGAGAGTGGGTGGAAAAGGGTAAAAAGTGGCGAAAGGTGGTTGAAAAAGGAGGAAAGTGGAGTAAAGTGGGGAACTAAGCCGAGGATCCACACGGCTGGCGAACCTGGGGAAGGGGGCGCTAAAAAATGTTTCTTGGCACCCACGAACCGCGCCTTGATGAAAAAGGCCGTCTCATTCTTCCTGCGAAATTTCGCGAAGAGTTAGCGTCAGGTTTAGTAATAACTAAAGGACAAGAACGTTGCCTTTATGTTTTTCCAACAAATGAATTCACTGTTATTACAGAGACGCTAAAACAAGCGCCAGTCACTGCAAAATCAGCACGCGATTACAGCCGTGTGATGTTTGCCGGCGCACACGATGAAATTCCAGATCGTCAAGGTCGCATAACGATTCCACAAGGTCTTCGTACATATGCAGGATTAGAAAAAGATTGCGTTGTTATTGGCGCAAATACTCGCGTTGAAATTTGGGATGCAACTTCTTGGAATGAATATTTAGCAGATCGCGAAAAGAGTTTTGCTGATGTTTCAGAGGAGGTCTTTCCAGGACTGTTCTAAATGACTCTCATCTGTGGCCACCGCCGACCCTTCGAACGTATCGGCGCCCCTTCCCCGGCGCCGCTACTAAATAGATCCGTCGGCCGGCGGTGACCAGAGATGAGAGTTGAAGTAAAAGAAAAAATTGAAGATTTTCAATATTGAAAGGGGGAGAAATGACAAGTACGCATATTTCAGTGATGCGAGATCGATGCATCGAGCTTCTTGCTCCCGCAATTAATTCATGCGATAAACCCGTAGTTGTCGATGCAACCCTTGGCTTAGGCGGGCATACAGAGGCGTTACTTCAACAATTCCCTCAGCTCACTGTTATTGGAATTGATCGTGACCGCGATGCACTTGAACGCGCAACTGATCGCTTGACTCCATTTGCAGATCGCTTCCATGGGGCGCATTCAACATTTGATTCAATCGATGCGATTGTAAGATCGTTTGGATATAGCACTATCGCAGGAGCGTTATTTGATTTAGGTGTTTCATCGATGCAACTCGACCAGGCAGATCGAGGATTTTCATATTCACAAGATGCGCCTCTAGATATGCGAATGGATCGGACACAAACACTTACTGCCGCTGAAATTGTTAACACATATGAGCCTGGTCAGTTAGTTCGAATTTTACGAACCTATGGCGAAGAGAAATTTGCCACACGGGTAGTTGAATCAATTGTAAAAGCCCGTTCAATCGCGCCATTGAACTCAACTGTTGCCTTAGCAACCTTAGTAAAAGCAGCTATTCCGGCAGCTACACGTCGCACAGGTGGAAACCCTGCTAAACGTACTTTTCAGGCTCTACGAATCGAAACAAATGATGAGCTGGGCGCAATTACACGTGCTCTACCGGCTGCGCTCAAACTTCTAAGTGTTGGCGGACGTTTGGTTGTTATGTCATTTCAATCCCTGGAAGATCGCATTGTTAAAGAGCTTTTTACTGCATCAACAACTTCAGGGACTCCACGCGACCTCCCATTTGAACTCCCAGAGTTAGCCGCAAAGTTTGCTCTTGTTATTCGTGGCAGTGAAACGCCATCCAACGAGGAGCTAGAAGAAAACTCACGTTCTGCATCAGTTCGACTTCGTGCAATTGAAAGGGTGGCCGCATAATGGCTATGACCGCATTCGCTCCAGCAATTGCTCGCTCGCGAGAAATTATTGCCGAGAAATCTTCACAAGTAGCACTTAAACTCGTGCCAGATATTTCAGAGGGCAAGCAGGCTAATCGTAAGTTCTTCGCCACCTTTGTATCTTTCGCCGGAATATCGGGTCTTCTCTTTTTACTATTTATTAACACGCTATTGGCCCAGGATGCATTTACGCTTACCCATCTCAAGCTTCAAGCAAAGATGGTAAGTGACGAACGCGAGGCAATTGCGCGCCAAATCGACAAGCAATCTTCACCGGAGGCTTTAGCTAAAGCAGCCGTCCGACTTGGGATGAAGCCTTCAGAGACTCCAACCTTTCTTAATGTAGACGAAGCATTAACTCCACAGACGAGTCCAACAAATGGGTAATTTTGCAATTGCGCACAATCGAATCAGATTATTGATTTTGTTAGTTGCCGTTGCAATGCTTATTTTTGGAGTTCGTCTAGTTCAAGTTCAAGCGGTACAGGCGGCGGATTACAGAGCACGGGCTGTAACTGAGATGGAAAATACTCGTTCATTGTTGGCTCCACGAGGAGAGATCACCGACGTCAATGGAGTTGCTTTTGCTAGAAGTGTCGCTGCCACCAGTATCGTCGTAGATCAAACACAAATCTCTAATCCAGTTCGGACAGCAAATTTCGTCGCACCAATACTTGGACTACCGGTTGCTGAAGTCAAAGCTAGTATTACCGGAACAAGAAAATGGAATATGGTTTTTCAAAATGCCAAGCCCGCAAAGTGGCAGGAGCTAAGCACGGCAATCGCACAATACAATCTTCAATATCCGGCAATGAGTCCGGATCGAATCATTGGCTTCTTCCCCGAACGCAGCTATGTGCGCGAATATCCATCAGGTTCATTAATCGCATCCTTAGTTGGTTTCGTTAACCATGATGGCAAAGGCGCAACGGGTTTGGAATCGAGCATGAACTCAGTGATCTCTGGGGTCGATGGTCAGTACTCGTATGCAAATGGTTATGGTGCCGAAATTCCAGGATCTCAATCAGAGATTATTCCTGCACAAACTGGCACGACAGTGCGGTTAACAGTTGATCGAGATATTCAGTGGGTAGCTTCAAAAGCAATTTCAGATGTAGTAAAGGCTTCACACGCAATAAGCGGAACAGTCATAGTCATGGATCCTAAGACTGGTGAGATTTTGGCGCATGCAACTGCTCCAACTTTTGATCCAAACCACACATCTAAAGTTTCACTCGTTGCAATGCGCAACCCTTCGGTTCAAGATGTATATGAGCCAGGATCTACCGGAAAAGTGATGACACTTTCGGCCGCCCTTGAAGAAAAGAAGATTACGCCTGAATCAGTTTTTACAGTTCCTTATGCACTTAAGCGCTCCACAAAGGTCTTCCATGACCACGAACGCCACGCTACAAAGCGTTTAACTGCATCTGGCATCCTTGCCGAATCATCAAATACAGGCTCCATTCAAATTGGTGAGCTCTTATCGCACGAGACTCTTCATGACTATCTTTCAAAGTTTGGAGTTGGTACTAAGACTGGCTCTGGATTGCCGGGGGAGTCAAATGGCATTCTTCCAAAAGTTGCAGATTGGTCTGGAACGACAGCGCCCACAGTTGCATTTGGCCAGGGCTATTCATTAACTGCCATGCAGGCCACAAGTATTTTTGCGACCATTGCAAATGATGGTGTGCGAGTTTCACCTACCGTTATTGCAGGAACCAGTGATGCAAGCGGTAATTTCACTCCAGCTGCAGGTCGAACAAGCCAGCGCGTAATTAGTGTTGAGACCGCACGCCAGATGCGCATCATGATGGAGAGCGTTGTTTCTGCATCAGGAACCGCCCCGACCGCCGCTATTGCTGGGTATCGAGTTGCTGGTAAGACAGGTACAGCAATGCGAATCGATGACACGTGCGGTTGCTACCGTGGATACACCGCATCCTTTATCGGCTTTGCACCTGCTGACAAGCCGGCCTACGTCATAAGCGTCACGATTCAAGATCCCAAGGGTTTGCACTGGGGTGGAGCACTTGGTGGTCCAGTATTTAAAAAGGTCATGTCCTTCGTATTGCAGAGTCGCCACATCCCACCAACTGGAACAAAGATAGTTCCAGTTGCACTCAATGAAAAAGCGTTACTAGCTAAGAGGGCTGCAGATGCTAAGACCACTAACTAGCTCTCGCAGGAGTTTGGCTGCTCTCTGTAACGTTATCGATGCAACCTCACTTGTAGGCAGCAAAGAATTAGAATCGGTATTTGTCGAGGGAATCTCTCAATCAAGTGATTCGATCTGCGAGGGTGATCTATTTATTGCACTTCCAGGAGAGAAGTTTCATGGTGCGCAGTTTGCAGATGAAGCTAAAGCTAAAGGTGCGGTTGCAATTCTGACCGATGCCGTGGGAGCGCAAATGATAAAAGGATTACCAGTATTGGTGAGCGCAAATCCCCGCCGTGCAGCAGGAATAATAAGTGCCTGGTTTTATGGTGAACCGATGCGTGATTTATATAGCGTGGGAGTAACAGGTACGAACGGAAAGACGACAGTCACAACGTTATTGCATCAAATCATGAGCTTTGCCGGCCGAGAGAGCGGGCTAATAGGCACCGTCGAAACTCGAATCGGCGATGAAGTCTTATCCAGTAAGCGGACAACGCCTGAGAGCAGCGATATTGCTGCATTGTCAGCGGTGATGCGTGAGCGACATATGCGCAATTTAGTCATGGAAGTATCCAGTCACGCAATTACTTTAGATCGCATCAGAGGAAGCCACTTTGCAGTAGTTGGTTTTACGAATCTATCCCAAGATCACTTAGATTTTCATAGAACTATGGAAGAGTATTTCTTAGCAAAGTCCAAACTGTTTACTTTTGAATATGCAGACTTAGCAGTAATCAATATTGATGATGCATATGGTGAAAGACTCTCTCGAACTACAGAGTTAGCAGTAGTGACTCTTTCGAGGTTCAATGTAAATGCTGATTGGCATTTCACCTCAATTACCCCGGATTATGTTGGAGCAGCAATTTCGATTCGCGGCAGTGGCGGAATCTTGATTGAAGCAAAGAGCTGCTTGCATGGATCTTTTAATTATGACAACCTATTGATGGCAATCGCAATTGCCGTTGAAAGCGGTATCGACCCAATTGATATCGCAGCGATAATCCCTCGACTCACAGGAGCTGCAGGCCGCCTTGAGGCCGTTCGGCTAGGTCAAAACTTCACCGCTCTAGTTGATTATGCGCATTCACCTGATGCAGTGATTCGAGTTTTAGAAACTGCTCACGAAATTGCTGATGGAAATGTCATAGCAGTTCTTGGTTGTGGCGGAGATCGAGATACAACGAAGCGAGCACTTATGGGTAAGGCCCTCTATGAGGGTGCAGATATAGCTATCTTTACCAGTGATAATCCTCGAAGTGAGAATCCCGAAGATATCCTTGTACAAATGGTCTTGGATTTAGATGTACGTGAACCTCACGCAGTTATTGCAGATCGTGCAACAGCAATTAGATCGGCAGTCAATGCCGCCCGTGCTGGTGACGTAGTGATTGTTTTAGGAAAAGGCCATGAAAAAGGCCAAGAAATAAGCGGTGTAATCACGGAATTCGATGACCGTATAGAGCTAGCAAAAGCTATTGAAGATAAAAAATGATTACCCTTACAGCCGGTGAAATCGCACTACTAGTTGGGGGAGAGCTTCACTGCGATAAAGATCTTTTGATATCAAAGGCACCAGTATTTGATTCGCGCCTTTCAACCCCCGGTAGCTTTTTCCTTGCCTTGCAGGGCGAAAAGCAGGATGGTCACGAATTTGTGGCCGAGGCATATCGTTTGGGAGCGATGTTTTCTTTAACGACTCGCTTAATCGATGGACCGTGCATTATTGTAAAAGACGTAATCGTTGCACTATCAATTCTTGCAACATTTGTACGAAAGAGATTGTCAAGTTTAATCGTAATTGGCATCACCGGTTCGCAAGGCAAGACCAGTACAAAGGATTTAATGGCACATATGCTCCGAGCAGTAGGACCAACAGTTTCACCCGCGGGTTCATTTAATAATGACCTAGGTCTTCCAATCACATTGTTAGAGTGCGATGAGAGAACGAAGTTTTGCATTTTAGAAATGGGAGCTCGGCACAAGGGAGATATCTCTAAGCTCTGCGATATCGCACAACCAAATATTGGAGTTGTGCTTTCGGTCGGTACGGCTCATATTGGCGAATTTGGCTCAGCTTCAGCAATTGCCGAAACAAAGGCTGAGCTCATCCAATCACTTGGTCAATCGGGGATTGCAATTCTCGGAAGTTATGATGAATTCACACCCCTTATGTCCAGCTTGCACTCAGGCCAAACGATTAAATTTGGTGAGAGTGCCGATTTAGATGTCCGTGCGACCGATATTCAAATTCGCGAAGGACGACCACATTTTGATCTTGTCACCACAGCCGGACGTGATGCCGTCGGTATGCGTTTAGTTGGAGCACATCAAATCAGCAATGCCTTGGCTGTTGCCGCTGTAGGAACTGCGTTAGGTCTTCCGCTCGAGCTCATTGCAAGTTCACTTTCGACTGCTGAAAGTTCAAGCAAATGGCGTATGGAGTTACATGAGTTAAAGGATCTTCTACTCATCAACGATTCTTATAACGCCAATCCGATTTCAATGGCAGCGGCCCTTCGCTCCTTACTCTTTTTTGCACAAGAGCGGGGTGGGCAATCATGGGCATTTATAGGAAAAATGCATGAACTCGGCGAGTCAGGCCCGGCTCTGAGCAAAGGTATTGGCACTCTTGCCCAAGAGATTGGCATTGATCACTTAGTTGTAGTCAATGCCCCTGAATACGGAGATGGTGCCGGCGAACTTGCAGTACATCATGTTCCAACGATTGAGGCCGCTGAGGAGTTCTTCGAGTATTTATCGCCCGGTGATGTTGCCCTTGTAAAGGCATCACGTTCAGAGGGCTTTGAAAAACTTGCAGAGTCTTTAGAGCATTATTGGATAGAAAAGAATGGAGTGAATGAATGAGACAGATCCTAATCGCTGCGGCAATAGCACTTGCCTTTTCACTCTTTGGAACAAAAGGTCTCATAAAAATTTTGGCTGGCAGAGGCTATGGACAGATAATTCGAGATGATGGACCAAGTAGTCATCACACCAAACGTGGAACACCAACCATGGGCGGAATTATTTTTATTCTTGCTGCCATTGTTGGCTATGGCGCAGCACATGTGATTTCGGGGAACTCAGTCACGGTATCTGCAGTCCTAGTTATCGGATTAGTCGTCAGTTTAGGCGCTATAGGTTTCATCGATGATTGGTTAAAAGTTTCGCGGCAAAACTCTCGTGGATTAAAAGGTCGCTATAAGTTAATGAGCCAAGCGGGGTTGGCAGGTATTTTTGGTTTCCTCGGTCTAAAGTTTGCAGATGCCGATTCATTGACACCTATTTCACATTATCTATCTGGGGTTCGCGAAACTAGCATTTACTTAGGACCAATTCTTGCAATCATCTGGATCATTATTATGGTGATGTCGGCAAGTAATGGAGTTAATCTCACCGATGGGTTAGATGGCTTAGCTACTGGCGCCACGATCATGACGTTCTTGTCCTTCGTACTAATTGGAGTATGGGAGTTCGGGCAAAGCTGTGCGGTCAATGCCGCGAGTGGCTGTTACCAAGTTCGCGATCCTTTAGATCTTGCGGTACTTGCTGCAGCATTTGCTGGAGGGTGTACGGGGTTCCTGTGGTGGAATACAGCACCAGCAAAGATAATTATGGGAGATACAGGCTCACTTGCACTGGGTGCTGCAATTGCAGGCCTTGCTGCAACACTTCGTGTGGAGCTCCTACTTATTCCGCTAGGCGGCTTATTCGTAATAATCACTATGTCGGTAGTTATTCAAACCCTGTATTTCAAAATCAGCGGCGGAAAGCGCGTATTTAAAATGGCGCCGCTTCATCACCATTTTGAACTTAAAGGTTGGGCCGAGATCACTGTAGTAATTCGATTTTGGATCATTGCTGGTTTGAGTGTGGCCGGCGGCTTAGGCCTGTTTTACGCACAATGGGTAGCTAAGTAAGTTCGATGGACATAAATTTTGCAGGTCACAGTTATTTAGTCCTAGGGGCTGGAGTGACCGGTAATTCAATAGCCAGGGCGATAGTTAAGCGCGGGGCCAGTGTCTGCATTGTCGATGAAAACCCTGATGCTCTATCAGAGTTCACGTTACTAACACCTGAGAATGTTGAAATAAGTAACTTTGACAGAGTTGTGGTTTCACCTGGGTGGAATGAAAAACACCCCATCATCGTCAAGGCAATTGGCGCTGGAATCGAAATTCATAACGAAGTTGATATTGCTTGGAACATCTCGCGACAAATATCTCCATCCCAGAAATGGTTAGCGCTTACTGGAACAAATGGAAAGACAACGACAGTTGAAATGGCAGCAGCAATGTTGCAAAGCGCAGGACTCAAGGCGATTGCATGTGGAAATGTCGGGGATACCGTAATTGATGCGGTCGATCGCAGTGATGCCTTTGACTATTTGATCTTAGAGCTCTCATCCTTCCAACTCCATTGGATGAAGGATGCAGAGTTTGTTAGTGCGGCAATTCTCAATATTGCCGATGATCATCTAGATTGGCATGGAAGTTTTGAGAATTACTGCGACGATAAGTTTTCAATTCTCGATCGGACGCAGATTGGAATATTCAATGCTCAGGATGAAGAGATACTCAAGCGGGCACAAACCTGGTCTGGGCGTAAGGTTTTCTTCTCACTCGATACGCCAGCACCGGGGGAGCTGGGAGTTGTAGAAGATTTACTGGTCGATAGAGCGTTCGTAGATGATCCTCAAGAGGCGGCGATGATTGCCGCAATCACTGATATTCAACCCACCTTGCCGCACAGCGTCTCTAATGCATTAGCAGCAGCTGGTTTGGCACGAAGCGTGGGAGTACCGCACCAGAGGATTCAAAGTGCGTTAGCTAACTTTCATCCCGGCCGACATCGAATTGAGACTGTGCTTGAGGCCAATGGGGTGGGCTGGATAAATGATTCGAAAGCCACAAATCCGCATGCAGCATCGGCATCACTAATGTCTCACTTAAGTGTCATTTGGATTGCTGGCGGCCTAGCTAAAGGTGCGGACGTGTCGAAATTGATTCAACGCTGTGCCAGCCGCATCAAAGTTGCAATTCTTATTGGCGCAGACCGTGGGCTTATTGAAGCCGCTTTCCATGAGTATTCTCCGCAGACTCCACTCATCATGGTTGATCCCGACCCTGACTACGTTAAGGGCGGAGCCTCAAACTCCCTTATGGAGAATATTGTTAGGGCCGCCCAAAGATATGTTGCCCAAGGAGACACAGTTTTAATGGCACCTGCATGTGCATCGATGGATCAATTTGTAACGTATGCGGATCGAGGCGATCGCTTTGCTAAGGCGGTTAAGAAATTGGTAGCAAATGAAAACTGAATCTAGGCAGACGATTTTTAATAAGCCGGTCAATCTCTATTACATGTTGATTTTCAGCTCACTAGGTCTAAGTTTGCTTGGTCTTATTATGGTTTTCTCAGCCTCGTCGATCCACTCACTTGAGACCAAGGGCACTACATACGCCATTGTCTTGAGGCAGTTTATTTTCCTGGTTATTTCGATTCCGACGGCCTGGGTACTTTCGCGGTTTTCATTATCACGTTGGAAAGTTATCGCACGACTGGGAGTTGTTATCTCATTTGGTTTATTAGCCAGCGTTCAAGTAATAGGCAAGAGCGTCAATGGAAATCACAACTGGATAAGTCTTGGCTTTGTCGATGTACAACCAAGTGAAATTGCAAAGTTCTTAATGATTCTCTGGGCTGGATATGTTCTCGCTAAACGCGAACGCTCAGGAGATATGTACGGAAATGTTGTAAAGCTGATTGCACCTGCCTATTTCATATGTATTGTGCTTGTATTGGCCGGAAAGGATTTGGGTACTGCCTCGGTCTTTGGCTTTGTTTTAGCCGGGCTCTTATGGGTATCCGGAGTACGTCTGAGCGTATTTTCAGGGATTCTTGGCCTTGGTTTTGCAGGCATTGGAGCCTTGATTCTCTCTGCGCCATATCGCATGGCGCGCTTTTCGGTTTTCCTCAATCCATTTGCTGCTGATCAATATAAAAATATTGGTTGGCAACCAGCCCATAGCTTGTTGGGATTAGCAAGTGGTGGGTTATTTGGTGTGGGACTGGGAGCTAGTCGGCAAAAGTGGGGAAATCTACCTGAGGCTCACACTGACTTTATTTTTTCAGTTATCGGTGAAGAGTTAGGTTTATTTGGAACTTTGTCAACGCTATTGCTGATTTCAGTTTTAATCTTTTCGATATTCAAAATTGCACTGCGTGCGGCAGATCCCATGGTGCGCTATGTGAGTTCAGGTATAGGTTGCTGGATTGCAATCCAATCGATCCTCAATATCGGTTCGGCCATAAGCGTTCTTCCCGTTGTAGGTGTAACTCTGCCCTTGGTTTCTTACGGTGGATCTGCACTCATTGCAACGTACTTAGGCATAGCTTTCGTCATTGGCGCTGCACGGCGCGATCCTGCAATCTATAAAGAGTTGAAAACATCTGGAATCTCATGGCTACGATAGTTCTGGCTGGCGGCGGAACTGCCGGCCATATTGAACCTGCGCTAGCAGTTGCACGTATCTGGAAATTAGCTCATCCACATGATGACATCAATTTTCTTGGCACAAAAAATGGTCTTGAAAATACTTTAATTCCAGCAAGTGGATTTACGCTCACTCTTATTCCAAAAGTTGCAATCTCTAGGAGACCATCGCTGTCTTGGACAAAGATTCCAATTGATTTAGTTAATTCAGTAAAGGCCTCTTATGTAATCCTAAAATCGGCCGATCTATTAATAGGTTTTGGGGGATACGTCAGCGCACCTGCCTATCTAGCCGCACGATTGGCTGGCGTTCCAACGCTGGTTCATGAAGCAAACGCCAAGCCTGGCTGGGCAAACAGGTTGGGGGCGCTAATGACTCCTTACCTAGCCGTTGCTAACCCAGTAGATAGTAAAGAGTTCACAGATGCACTTATAACTGGCATTCCACTGCGTTCGGATGTTGCAATCTCTCTCGTCGAATCAAGTGAGGACTGGAGTGCGGCCCGAGTGAGTGCAAAACAAGCCCTGGGCTTTGATACTAAGGCACCATTAATTCTCGTCATGGGTGGATCGCAAGGTTCTGTAGCAATTAATTCGATTATTAATGAATCATTAACTGCGTTGCTATCGAAAAATATCTCAATTCTTCACTCCGTTGGTCGCCTCAACGCTCTTCCGCCAACGCAAGGAACATATCGTCCAGTTGCATATGTTGATGACATGGCACAGGCGTATTTAGCGAGTGATTTGATAATTGCGCGAAGCGGAGCCGTTACCTGTAGCGAGTTCGGCGCTCTGGGACGTTATGCTCTTTTCGTGCCTCTAGCTATTGGAAATGGCGAGCAGTTGCTTAATGCTCGCACGTTAGTAGAAAGCGGACGTGCCCAAGTTATCGCCCAGTCCGATTTCAGCGCCGAATATTTAATTTCCTCAATCGATGAGCTATTGCTTCGATCGCGTCAGGCACCAGTTGCAGGAGATATGAAAGATTTAGAGGCTGGGGAAAAAATCGTGGCCCTAGGTGAGTTCGCAATGGGTGCTCAGTGACACGTATTAAATTAAACTCCCTTACCGGAAAACGTATTCACTTTATAGGCATCGGTGGGGCTGGGATGAGCGGATTAGCGCGAATCGCTCTATCGCACTCAATTACAGTAAGTGGCTCTGATGCTAAAGACTCTTCCGTCGTGAAGGCACTTCAAGCACTGGGTGCACATATATCAACTATGCACAGTGCCGGCAATGTTGATGGAGCAGACCTTGTCGTGTATTCCACAGCAATAGCGACAAGTAATCCCGAAATGATTCGTGCGCACGAGCTTGGACTGAAGGTGCTCACGCGTGCTGCAGCTTTGGCGATCTTGATGTCAGAGTCTAAATCGATTGCAGTTGCGGGAACCCACGGCAAGACAACAACGTCCTCAATGCTGGCAGTGGCTTTGCAAGCCTGCGCAGAAGATCCATCTTTTGCGATTGGTGGCACCATCACTGCCTCTGGATCAAATGCTCATCGTGGTACGGGCAATATATTTGTTGCCGAAGCCGATGAATCCGATGGATCTTTTGTTGAGTACCACCCCTTCGCTGCGATTGTGACAAACGTTGAGCATGACCACGTAGATTTTTTCGCTACACCGGCAGATGTGGAACTCGCTTTTGAAGCCTTTGCAGCAACAATTAATTCTGAGGGTTTTCTTACCTATTGCGCCGATGATTCTGGTGCACGCACCCTTGTTACAAAAACAGGTGATTTGAAGGTGATTTCTTATGGTGTCGCTGAGAACGCTGATTTGAGATTAGATCACATCGAACTCGGTGCAACTGGATCAAAGGCGCGGGCTCTTTGGCATGGCAAAGCAATTGGCTTTATTGAGCTTGTAGTTCCAGGTCATCACAATCTCCTCAATGCTGCCAGCGTTTTAGCAACAGGTATCGAACTAGGTTTTGCTCCAGCAGATTTGTTAACAGGACTTGCAACTTTCCATGGAACAGGGCGCCGCTTTGAATTAGTTGGAATGGTCCATGGGATCCGGGTTGTCGATGACTATGGTCACCACCCAACCGAGATTGATGTAACTCTTGCTGCTGCGAGACGATTTGCTGGTGATGGGCGATTATTAGTTATCTTCCAGCCGCACAGATACTCTCGCACTCAAGCATTTGCAGCAGCTTTTGCAAAGGTACTTGATACTGCAGATCGCGTAATCGTCTTGGAAATCTATGCCGCAAGTGAAAAACCTATTCCGGGCATCACTTCACAGCTCATTACTGATGCAATGGAAAAAGGTGAGTACATACCCAATTTCATTGAAGTAGCGGATCTAATAGTTAACTATGCCCAACCCGGTGATGTGATAATTACTCTTGGTGCAGGTGATGTCAGTTCTTTAGCACCAATTATTATCGATGGATTAAGTCGGCGCTTTAGTTGATGAAAAAACGACGTTTATATTTATTAGGTGCACTTGTGGTTCTAAGTGGGGCCGCATATATATTAGGTTGGTCCTCATTATTTACTGTTAGCAACGTGGTAATAAAAGGCACAAGCACCTACTTGCCGACAAATATCGATAAGGGTGAAAAACTAGCCCGCGTTGAACCGCGTGTGGTTGCGAGCTTCTATGAAAAATATGACTGGGTCAAGGGCGCCGATGTATCTAGGAATTGGATAAATGGCACAGTTGAAATCACAATAACCGAACGAACTCCCATTGCGATTTATAACGACATGGCAATCGATGCCTTAGGAAAAAGCTTTACTCTTCGCAACCAAAACGTCTCAAACTTGCCACGTATACAAGCACCATCAGTTGACTCTGCCATTATTGCTGCAGCCTTCTTTAGGCAGCTTCCAGTGGAAATCTCCTCGCAAATCACTGTTCTTAAAGTCCATAGCGCAGATACATTCATTATGCAGATTCAGGCCAATTCACGATCCATTGAACTTCGATGGGGTCGCAGTGAGGAAAATGCGCTAAAAGCAAAGGTTTATAAGGCTTTGTTGCTTCAACCCGAGAACTCTGCATTGAAGCGAATTGATGTATCTGCCCCTCATGCACCAATCGTTAAATAAATAATAATCAACGACACAATAAATAGTTCGAGTCGGTGTTTGATTAAGAAGGGCTGGCACTTTACTTTCGCCTTATCAATAAAGATTGAATTATAAGGCTCAAGTTGAGGTTTATGGTTCACAAGGAGGAGAAACGTGGCTTCACCGCAGAATTATTTAGCAGTCATCAAAGTTGTAGGCATTGGTGGCGGTGGAGTAAATGCAATCAATCGCATGATCGATGTTGGACTTAAAGGCGTTGAGTTCATTGCAATTAATACTGATGCACAACATCTTTTAATGAGCGATGCCGATGTTAAGTTAGATATCGGAAGACGAACAACACGTGGACTTGGTGCTGGAATGGATCCTGAAAAAGGACGCGAAGCAGCACTCGATCATGCTGATGACATTGAAGAAATCCTGCGCGGCGCCGATATGGTTTTCGTAACTGCAGGCGAGGGTGGAGGCACCGGAACCGGTGCGGCACCTATCGTTGCAAAAATTGCACGCGACATTGGTGCTTTAACAATCGGTGTTGTCACTCGTCCATTTTCTTTTGAAGCAAAACTTCGCGCAAGCCAGGCAGATGCCGGTATCGAAGCTTTGCGTGCTGAAGTTGATACGTTAATCGTTATTCCAAATGATCGACTTCTTGCAATCTCTGATCGCACGATTACATTGGCCGATGCATTCAAGAGCGCTGATCAGGTTTTGCTATCGGGTGTTCAAGGAATTACTGAAATCATTACGCAACCAGGTTTAATCAATTTAGACTTTGCCGATGTTAAGGCAGTAATGTCTGGAGCAGGTTCAGCGCTAATGGGTATTGGTTCTGCTCGTGGAGAAAATCGTGCATTACGCGCGGCAGAGTTAGCAATCTCTTCGCCACTTCTTGAGGCATCAATCGATGGCGCAATGGGCGTACTCCTCTCTGTATCTGGTGGATCAGATTTAGGACTCTTTGAAGTTAACGAAGCGTGCGAGTTGGTTCAATCAGCTGTTCATCC
>CAFBPE010000009.1_pt1 | contig 19349 bp, 19 predicted proteins | sample 7269641 | NCBI WGS metagenome assembly CAFBPE01 (sample SAMEA6814136, study PRJEB35770) | uncultured Actinomycetes bacterium | biome: Freshwater; feature: Freshwater reservoir; material: water | place: Czech Republic | collected 2017-06-27 | depth 30m m
AACTATGATTACGCCAGATCCCTCGTACGGCGTTACCGTACCGAACTCCCCCAGGGCAGGAATGCAGCAAGGGTAGGTCCGCTCTGGCGGGTGTACGAGGGGTCCTTTTCACGGTTTAATTCGAGCGGGTCAGTAGAGGAGTACAGCGATGTCTTTAGCTTTATATCGTAAGTATCGCCCCTCTGTATTTGCCGACGTAATTGGTCAAGAACATGTCACCGTTCCTCTATCGAATGCATTAACTGGCGACCGCACACACCATGCATATCTATTTTCAGGTCCACGCGGTTGCGGCAAAACATCAAGTGCGCGAATTATGGCGCGCTCGCTGAACTGCGAAAAAGGTCCAACTCCAGATCCATGCGGTGAATGCCAATCGTGTAAAGACTTAGTGGCGAATGGTCCGGGGTCATTAGATGTTATTGAACTCGATGCTGCCACACATGGCTTAGTAGATGATGCACGCGATCTTCGCGACAAAGCTTTCTTTGCACCAGTACAGGGCCGTTACAAAATTTATATTATCGATGAGGCCCACCAACTTGGACCAGGCGCGGCTAACGCGTTATTGAAAGTTGTTGAAGAACCGCCTCCCCACGTTATCTTTATCTTTGCAACAACTGAACCAGATAAGTTAATTGCAACTATTCGTTCACGTACTCACCATTATCCATTCCGTTTAGTTCCACCAGGAATACTTGCGGCCCACCTTGAAAAGATTTGTAACTTAGAAGGCGTCAGTGTTGCTAAAGGTGTTATTCCATTAGTTGTACGCGCATCGGGTGGTTCAGTGCGCGATGCGTTATCTGTACTTGGACAGTTACTTGCCGGTGCGGGTGATGATGGTGTTAGTTATGACATTGCAATTCAATTATTAGGTTTCACTGACGGTGCGTTATTAGATGATGCAATCGATGCGATTGCCGCTCACGACGGTGCAACATTGTTTAAGACAATCGATCGAGTGATCGAATCCGGTCATGATCCGCGTAGATTCACTGGCGATATGTTGGAACGAATTCGCGATTTGATGATCGTTGATGCGCTGAAGGATTCAACGGTTAACTCAATTTTGCGCGATATGCCCGATGACCAGATGGAGCGCATGCGCAATCAAGCCGCCCGAATCGGTAGCGCCAATCTTTCTCGGGCCGCCGATATTGCCGCCGAGGGCCTTACCCAGATGCGCGGGGCAACTGCCCCACGTCTGATGTTGGAGCTCATTTGTGGCCGAATTCTTCTGCCTATTGGTGATTCCAGTGAGTCAGGAATGTTGTCGCGCATCGAACGGTTAGAGCGCGCAGAGAACTTGGCCCCGATGACGGCCGTTCGCTCTTCAGAGGCTCGCACCGTGGAGCCAAAAGAAAGTACAGGCTCCACTCATGCGACCTCTGAAGTCGCTCACTCCAAAGTTGAGGAAGCAGAACCTGCTGCGAAGATCTCTTCTGCAACACATTCGCACGGAGCATTTGATGTTGCAGCGCTACGCCGCGCATGGCCCGATGTCATTGAAGATGTTAAGAAGCGCCGCAGACTTACATGGTCGTTGCTCAGTGCATCGGCGCAAGTATTAGCCGTAGATGACACAGCAATCACAATTGGGATCGTAAATGCTGGTGCGCGCGATTCTTTCGTGCGATCTGAATCCGATGAGATTCTACGCAAGGCCTTTATAGATGTCGTTGGCATTGATCGTCGTATCGAGTGTGTAGTAGATCCTTCGATCGATACTAATATTCCTGCAGCTCGCGAGACTAGAACGTCAGAGGCGCCAACTGATAAAACTTTATTGTCAGGTGCAGCACTCCTTGCTCAAGAGCTTGGTGCTAAAGTGATTGAGAAGAACTAATAGATGTCAGGAATGTATGAAGGCGCGATTCAAGATTTAATTGATGCCTTGGGTCGCTTGCCGGGTATTGGACCAAAATCTGCTCAACGTATTGCCTTTCATATTTTGCAGGCCGAACCCGAGATCGCAGCTGCACTCGTAGATTCAATTCGCACAGTTAAAGAGCGAGTTAAGTTTTGTACTACATGTGGAAATGTTTCTGAAGAAGATGAGTGTCGAATCTGTCGCGATCCACGTCGTGAGAACACGTCAATCTGCGTTGTTGAAGAGAGCAAAGATGTTATTGCGATTGAGCGCACACGCGAATTTCGCGGCAAGTATCACGTGCTAGGTGGCGCGATTTCACCGATCGATGGAATTGGCCCAGAGCAGTTGCGTATCCGTGAGTTAATGGCACGTTTGAGCGATCCGGAAATTGTGGAAGTTATCTTGGCGACAGATCCAAACCTTGAGGGCGAGGCTACGGCCACATACTTAGCTCGCATGATTAAGCCTTTGGATATAAAGGTCTCGCGTCTTGCATCCGGTCTGCCAGTGGGTGGCGATTTGGAGTACGCCGATGAAGTGACGCTCGGACGAGCCTTTGAGGGTCGCCGCAACGTTTAATCCCAGTATGTGACACGTAAGCCGTCTCATATAGTAAGAAATTCGGAAAATCGGTTAGCACCACCGCCAATAATGGGCCACCATTGATACATGGGACTAATTGTTCAGAAGTACGGCGGCTCATCAGTAGCCGATGCCGCGGGAATGAAGCGTGTAGCAAATCGAATCGTGGCCGCAAAGCGCGATGGAAATCAGGTCGTTGTGGTGGTTTCGGCCATGGGAGATACGACCGACGAGCTCATTGATTTAGCTAAACAGATCACGCCGATTCCATCAGGGCGCGAACTAGATATGTTGCTAACTGCCGGCGAGCGAATTTCAATGGCGTTGCTGGCAATGGCAATTACAAATTTAGGACATGAAGCGCGATCCTTTACAGGCAGCCAAGCCGGAGTAATTACTACATCGGCTCACGGACGCGCACGAATCATTGACGTAACACCGGGTCGTATTCAAGAGGCGTTAAAAGAGGGCGCGATTGCAATCGTTGCAGGTTTTCAGGGAATTTCTCAAGATACAAAAGATGTTACAACTCTTGGACGCGGTGGAAGCGATACAACTGCAGTTGCTTTGGCAGCCGCACTTGAAGCCGATGTCTGCGAAATCTATACCGATGTTGATGGAGTTTTTAGCGCCGATCCTCGAGTCGTACCAACTGCGCGCAAATTAAAAAGCGTTACATATGATGAAATGTTAGAGCTTGCAGCAAGTGGTGCGAAAGTTCTGCACCTGCGTTGCGTTGAATATGCCCGACGCTACGACTTACCAATTCACGTACGTTCATCTTTTAATACCAACGAAGGAACTTGGGTGGTTAAAGATCACCCAGAAGGAGCAGCTATGGAACAAGCAGTCATCTCGGGAATCGCACACGACAAGAGCGAGGCAAAGATAACTATCGTCGGCGTACCTGATCGCACCGGTGTTGCCGCGCGTATCTTTCAATCGATCGCAGATGCCGATATTAATATCGACATGATTGTTCAAAATGTTTCCGCTGCAGCAACTGGTTTAACCGATATTTCATTTACTTTGCCAAAAGCTGAAGGCGCCGATGCAACAGCAATCTTGCAAAAGCTTCAAGGTGAAGTTGGCTTTGCCTCGATTCAATACGATGATCAAATTGGAAAGCTTTCATTAGTTGGAGCAGGAATGCGCTCGCACCCAGGTGTGACTGCAACTTTCTTCGGTGCCCTATCTGAAGCGGGAATCAATATTGAGATGATCTCAACCTCTGAAATTCGCATCTCAGTGATCTGCAGGGAATCTGATTTAGAGCGTGGAGCAAGAGCGGCCCACACTGCTTTTGAGCTCGATGCCGACCACAATGAGGCAGTTGTATATGGAGGAACTGGTCGATGACAAAGAAGAAAAACTCCAAGAAACCATCACTTGCTGTGGTCGGTGCAACGGGTGCAGTTGGAACCGTGATGCTCAGTATCTTGTCTGAACGCAAAGATGTGTGGGGAGAAATTCGCCTCATCGCTTCAGCGCGCAGCGCAGGAAAAAAGTTAATGTGCCGCGGAGAAGAGCTAACAGTTGTCGCGCTGTCACCAGAGGCATTTGATGGCATTGATGTTGCTATGTTTGATGTGCCCGATGAGATTTCTGCCCAATGGGCACCGATTGCAGTAGAGCGTGGCGCAGTTGTAGTAGATAACTCTGGAGCCTTTCGAATGGATCCAAAAGTTCCATTAGTGGTGCCTGAAGTAAATCCAAAAGAAGCTAAGAAGCGCCCTAAGGGAATTATTTCGAATCCTAACTGCACGACACTTTCGATGATTGTTGCAATAGGTGCCCTCAATAAGAAGTTCGAATTAAAAGAGCTCGTTGTCGCTTCTTACCAAGCAGCATCTGGAGCAGGTCAACCAGGCATCGATTCTCTACGCGAGCAGATTTCATTGGTTGCTGGAACACAAGCAGGCGAGGCAACTGGCGATGTTCGCAAACTCATCAAAGACTCTGGGCCGTTCCCAGCACCCCTTGTTCTCAATGTTGTGCCGTGGGCAGGTTCACTTAAAGAAGATGGTTACTCATCTGAAGAACTCAAGGTCCGCAACGAGTCTCGCAAGATTCTTGGAATGCCAAAGTTAAAGGTTTCGGCAACGTGTGTTCGCGTTCCGGTTTTGACCACACATTCGTTGGCAGTTCATGCAACATTTAAAAAGGAAGTTACCCGTAAGGCGGCACAAAAAGTTCTTGAAAAGGCCGCCGGTGTCACTCTTTACGATAATCCAGAGAAAATGCAGTTTCCAACACCTAATGATGTTGTTGGCACTGATCCAACCTGGGTGGGTCGGGTCCGGCAATCACTCGATGATAAAAAATCTCTAGATTTGTTCCTGTGTGGAGACAACCTACGCAAAGGAGCCGCGTTAAATACTGCCCAGATCGCTGAACTTCTGGCAGTAGAGTTCACATCATGAGTATTAAAGAGCAGTTACGTTTAGACCTAACCGAAGCTATTCGAGGCAGAAATGAAGTTGTCTCAGGAACTATTCGAATGGTTCTAAGTGCAATCACTAATGAAGAAGTCTCTGGCAAAGAGGCACGAGTATTAAGTGATGATGAGGTCATTACAGTACTTTCACGTGAAGCCAAGAAGCGTCGCGAAGCGTCAGAGGCCTTTGATGCTGCAGGTCGCGCCGATAAGGCCGCACTTGAAAAGGCAGAGGGTGAAGTAATTGCCAAGTACCTACCAGCACAGTTAACTGCCGATGATATTAAGACAATGATTGCCAATGCGATCGCATCAACGGGTGCAGCAGGTCCCAGTGATATGGGCAAAGTTATGGGTGCGATTAAACCGTTAATAGCGGGCAAGGCTGATGGTTCTGTAGTTTCAACCCTAGTGAAGGAAGCGTTAAATAAATGAAATTTGAATATGCAACAGTTCCACTACTTTCGCATGCAACTAAGCAGATTCTTGATACATGGGGCTCCGATGGTTGGGAACTCGTACAAGTAATTCCGGCACCAGGTACCGGCGAACAACTTGTTGCTTACATGAAAAGAGAGATCAAATGAATACAGTAGATGTGCGCGCGAAGTTAGCCGAGCTTGGTCTAGAGCTTCCAGTAGCGGCAAAGCCTGTAGCTGCCTATGTTCCAGCGATTCGTACTGGAAACATCGTTTTTACTGCAGGCCAACTGCCTTTAGTGGATGGCGAAATGGCTGGAGTCGGCAAAGTTGATGGGGAGATAACCCCAGGGCGCGCTAAAGAGCTAGCTCAGATCTGTGCGCTTAACGCTCTGGCTGCAGTCGAAACCGTTGCCGATATTAATAAGATTACAAAGATTGTTCGCGTAGTTGGTTACGTCAACGGAGTATCTGGCTATATCAATGCGCCATTTGTAGTAAATGGTGCTAGCGAGCTATTTCTAGCTATCTGGGGCGATGGCGCAAAGCATGCACGCAGCGCAGTAGGAATCGCAGAACTTCCATTGAATTCACCGATAGAGATAGAGCTAACGGTCGAGATTACCGACTAAATCCACGTACAACTTAGTAGCAGTAAAGAGTTCTACTATTTACCGCGCTTTGATAGACGCTCAAAATCATTAATTAATACTGCGCGACCGTCGAGCTTTAACCAACCGCGACCAGCGAAATCTGCAAGCGCCTTATTAACGGTTTCACGTGATGCTCCAACTAACTGTGCGAGCTCTTCTTGAGTTAAATCGTGGTGCACATAGAGGCCTTCATCAGTTTGTTTTCCAAAGCGCTCACCAAGATCTATCAATGCCTTTGCAACACGTCCTGGAACATCAGAGAACACTAAATCTCCAACGGCCTCATTTGTACGACGCAAACGTTGGGCCAAGCGCTCTAATAAATGAAGTGCTACGGCCGGGTTAACTGCTAACCATGGAATCAACTCTTTGTGTCCAAGGCTTAAAAGTTTGGCATCTGTAACTGCTGTTGCAGTTGATGTGCGTGGACCTGGATCAAAAAGACTTAGTTCACCAAACATATCGCCAGGGCCGAGGATCGATAATAGATTTTCGCGACCATCGCCACTGGATGTTCCAAGCTTGAGTTTTCCCTCAACGATTACATATAGATGATCGCCTTCATCACCCTCGGCAAAGAGAATATTTCCCTTTGAAATCTTTACTGGATCCATCGATGCGCGCAAAGAAGCAGCGGCTTCATCGCCTAGTGCAGTAAACAGTGGTGCTTTACGAAAGACATCATCTTGTTGGGTCACGAGGAGTACTTTATCCCCATGCCCGCCGATAAAGAAAGCCAGAAGGCGGCTCGTGCTATCTACCGTGTCCTCACTAAGACTTATCCAGATATACGCTGCGAGTTGGATTTCCAGAACCCTTTGCAGTTGATTGTGGCTACGGTGCTCAGCGCCCAGTGCACAGATAAGAGAGTTAATACCGTTACGCCAGCACTCTTTAAGAAGTATAAGAACGTAAAGGCCTTTGCAAAGGCAGATGCAGAAGAGATCGAGAGATTAATTTTTTCAACCGGTTTTTATCACAGTAAAGCTCGCCACATAAAAGGCCTTGCTACGAAGATTTTGATTGATTATCAGGGAGAAGTTCCATCAACATTAGAAGAGTTAATTACTCTTCCTGGAGTTGGTCGAAAGACAGCCAATGTTGTTTTAGGCCACGCCTTTGATATTCCAGGAATCACCGTAGATACGCATTTTGGTCGCTTGTCTCGCCGCTTCGGCTGGACTACAGAAAAAGATCCAGTAAAGGTTGAACACATAGTTGGTGAGTTGATTCCGCAATCTGAATGGACGAATCTTTCGCAGCGCATGATTTGGCATGGCCGACGAATCTGTCATTCCCGTAAACCCGCTTGTGGTGTGTGTCCAATTGCAAAGCTATGCCCTAGCGTTGGTATTGGTGAAATGGATGTTGTGAAAGCACAACTTTTAGTAAAAACAGATAAGGATTTTCGATGAAGAGATTGGCAGTCGTGGTTGCATTATTAATGCTAACTAGTTGTTCTGCCCCAAGTGAAAAGATCGCGGGTCAAGTTGTTTCCTGTTCGGGGTTAACAAGTATTACTACTGAAAACTCAATTGTCTTAGGCTGCCTTGATGGGAACGCTGGCGCATCGATCGATGGCATAAAAGGTCCAGCAATCATTAACGTTTGGGGATCTTGGTGCGGTCCATGCAAGCAAGAGATCCCAATTTTTCGCTCCTTCTATTCAAAAGCCAAAGAAGAAGTGGAGCTAATCGGAGTAGATGTTGAAGAAGCATCGATTGACGATGGCCGCAGTTTCGTAGAGAACAATGGCATTACATGGCCAAATCTCTATGATCCCGATGGGGCATCACGCACGTACTTTGGAATGGGCGTACCAGTAACCTGGTTTATATCCGCTGATGGAAGCGTTGCCTATAAGCACATAGGCGTACTTAAGAACGAGATAGAACTCATTTCACTCACTTCACAATATCTTGGAGTAAAGCTTTAATCCTCATCCTTAGCACTGTTGAGCCCATCAGAGATCAACTTCATGACATTTGGATCGGCCAATGTTGTGGCATCTCCAACGACACGATCTTCAGCAACATCGCGCAGTAATCGACGCATAATCTTGCCGCTACGAGTTTTTGGCAGCTCGTTAACAATTAATATCTGTCGTGGCTTTGCAATTGCGCCGATCTCTTTAGCAACATGGTTGCGAAGTTGGGTATTGAGTTCTTCTCCACTTGCATGCGCGATTCCTGAACGTAAAATGACGAATGCAACGATTCCTTGACCTGTCATTGCATCTGCGGCACCAACTACTGCAGCCTCTGCAACGGCTTCATGAGAAACCAGTGCTGACTCAACTTCAGTTGTTGAAATACGATGTCCAGATACATTCATGACATCGTCTACACGACCTAATAACCAGATTGCACCTTCATCATCTAACTTAGCGCCGTCACCAGCAAAGTAGATCCCGTCAAAGCGCGACCAGTACGTCTCTTTGTACCGTTCGTCTTCACCCCAGATACCGCGCAACATTGCGGGCCATGGTTGATCCAGAATTAAGTAACCACCATGTCCATCGGCAACGGGTTTTCCGGTGTCATCAACCACTTTTGCGCTAATTCCTGGAATCGGACGCATTGCAGATCCTGGTTTAGTTGCAGTGATTCCTGGTAATGGTGAAATCATGATTGCACCTGTTTCGGTTTGCCACCACGTATCAACGATTGGGCATCGGTCGCCTCCGATAATTTCTCGGTACCACATCCATGCTTCAGGATTAATTGGCTCTCCTACAGTTCCAAGCAGGCGAAGTGATTCCAGATTATGCGCCTGAGGAAACTCGTCGCCCCACTTCATCCATGTACGGATCAATGTTGGAGCCGTGTACAAGATCGTTACCCCATATTTTTCGACAATTTCAAAGATGCGGCCCTTGTGGGGTGTATCTGGTGTGCCTTCATACATCACTTGTGTTGTGCCGTTAATCAGTGGGCCATAAACAACATAACTGTGCCCTGTAATCCAACCAACGTCTGCCGTGCACCAATACACATCGGTCTCGGCCTTGATATCAAAGACAACCTTGTGTGTGTAGGCAACCTGCGTTAAATAGCCTCCAGTTGTGTGAAAAATACCTTTTGGCTTAGCTGTTGTACCGGATGTATACAAAATAAATAGTGGATGCTCTGAATCAAAACTTTCTGCAACATGCTCACTTGATTGGCGGCCAACAATCTCATGCCACCAAATGTCGCGATCTGACCAGGCAGTCTCTTGCTTGGTTCGTTGAACAACTAAAACTTTTTCAACATTGTGCTGGCCTTTGAGTGCTTCATCAACGGCCGGCTTTAATGCAAATGCCGCGCCTTTTCTAAATCCACCATCGGCGGTGATAACTAACTTTGCGTCGGCATCTTGGATGCGCGATAGCAATGCATCGGCAGAAAAACCACCGAAGACAACTGAGTGAGGCGCACCTATGCGTGCACATGCCAACATTGCGATTGCAGCTTCTGGAATCATTGGCATATATATAGCAACACGATTGCCGGCTTTGATTCCAATCTCAATTAATGCATTCGCTGTCTTTTTAACTTCGGTTAACAGCTGAGAATAAGTAAAAGTTTGCGTATCGCCAGGTTCGCCTTCAAAGTGAATGGCAACACGGTCTCCGCGGCCTTCAGCGACATGAACGTCGAGTGCGTTTACCGATGCATTTAACTTTCCGCCAACAAACCATTTGGCATAGGGGGGTTGCCACTCTAAAACTGTGTCCCATTTCTTCTCCCAAGTAAGCCCGCCAGCTTGAACTTCCCAAAATGCAAGTCGATCCATATTTGCATGCGCGTATTCACCTGCTTGCGCATTTGCATGCGCGGCAAACTCTGGACTAGGTGAAAAGTGGCGATCTTCGCTCAATAGGTTTTCTAAGGACTCTTGGCTCATAACGTGAGAGGCTACCCTTTTGCCATTGTTATCAACAGAGTTTTAGAAGTGCTCTTTCTCATTCCCTTGGGTCTATAAGGATGCGCAGACCTAATGAAAGGAGAACTAATGAGTATTATGACCTTCATCCTGCTCTTTCTAAAGCTTTTGAGTAACCCCACCTTGGTCGCAGCCCTTGCCCGCTTTCTGAGCAACGCCCTTAAGACCTTGATGTAAGAGCGATAAGCCCCCAAAAACAGGCTCGTCTTGGGGGCTTTTTCGCGCCGCTTTTGTACAGAGTGGCGGGTAAGTGAGAGGATTGGCCGTAAGCCTCTAGATGGTTCAACGAAGCGCTCTCCTAGAGTTTTACACCAGAGCCAATAGGAGCAGACCATGCCAATTGCAACCCCTGAAATCTATGTAGACATGTTGGATCGCGCCAAGAAAGGCGCCTTTGCATATCCAGCGATTAACGTTTCATCATCACAAACCATCACTGCAGCCATTCGTGGTTTCGCCGAAGCTGAGTCAGATGGAATCATTCAATTTTCATGGGGCGGGGCTGAATATGCTTCCGGTTCAACAGTCAAAAAGATGGTCGATGGCGCAGTAGCCCTCGCTGAATACGCACACGTTGTTGCAAAGAACTACAACGTCAATATTGGAATTCATACCGACCACTGCCCAGCTGAAAAGCTAGATGGCTTTATGCGCCCACTATTAGCTTTTGGCGCAGAGCGTCTTGCATCAGGAAAATCTCCATTGTTTAACTCTCATATGTGGGATGGCTCAGCTGTTTCAATGACAGAGAACATGAAGGTTGCAAAAGAGATGTTGGACATGTCTATTGCAGCCCGAACAATTCTTGAGATTGAAATCGGAGTTGTTGGCGGCGAAGAAGATGGCATCGAAGCAAAGCATGATGCCAAGCTTTATTCGCACCCTGAAGATGCACTCCTTACTATTGAAACTCTTGGAACCGATGCTCGCTACTTAGTCGCAGCAACTTTTGGAAACGTTCACGGCGTTTATAAGCCCGGCAATGTTGTGCTGCAACCAAAAATCTTGGCAACGCTGCAAGAAGCAGTGTCTAAGAAGTTAGGTCTACCAACCGGAAGTAAGCCAATGGACCTTGTTTTCCACGGTGGTTCAGGCTCATTGCTTTCTGAGATTCGCGAATCACTTGATTACGGTGTAATTAAGATGAATATCGATACCGATACGCAGTACGCATTTACACGTCCAGTTGTAGATCACATGCTAAAGAACTATGACGGCGTATTAAAGATTGATGGCGAAGTTGGAAATAAGAAGCTGTATGACCCACGTGCGTGGGGTAAGGCCGCCGAGGCTGGAATGGCTGCTCGCGTTGTTCGTGGTTGTGAAGATCTTCGCTCTACTGGTACTTCATCACTCAAGTAATTTCTAACTAACCGGAAAGGCTTTACCAATGCCTGCACTTGTTTTGCTCGGCGCCCAATGGGGCGATGAAGGCAAAGGTAAAGCTACCGATTTACTAGGCGATCGTGTTGATTACGTTGTTCGCTACCAAGGTGGCAACAACGCTGGCCACACAGTTGTTATTGGTGATCAGAAGTACGCACTCCATTTACTTCCATCGGGAATTCTCTCTCCCAACGTTGTTCCGGTAATTGGAAACGGAGTAGTTATCGATCCAGGTGTTTTGCTCGAGGAGATTAAAGGCTTAACCGAGCGTGGAATCGATTGCAGCAAACTTGTGATTTCAACTAATGCGCACTTGATAACGCCGTATCACCGCACCATAGATAAAGTCTCTGAGCGCTTCTTAGGTAAATCTAAGATTGGTACAACTGGTCGCGGAATCGGACCTGCTTATGCCGACAAGATCAACCGTATTGGAATCCGCGTTCAAGATCTATTTGATCCATCAATCCTGCGCCAAAAGATTGAAAGCGCGCTTCGCGATAAAAACCAAGTACTTATTAAGGTTTTTAATCGTAAGAACATTGAAGTCGATGAAGTGCTAGAAGAGTATTTAGCTTACGCCGAGATCCTTCGACCATACGTTACAGATACCGTTTTGCTTTTAGATGAAGCGTTGAAGGCTGGTAAGCGTGTACTTCTTGAAGGATCTCAAGGAACTCTGCTCGATGTCGATCACGGTACGTATCCATTTGTGACTTCAAGTAATCCAACTGCCGGTGGAGCGTGCACAGGTAGCGGAATCGGGCCAACTAAAATTGATCGTGTAATTGGAATTGTTAAGGCATATACAACGCGCGTTGGCAGTGGACCTTTCCCCACGGAACTCTTTGATGAAGATGGCGAAGCGTTGCGACGTATCGGTGGAGAAATCGGTGTAACAACAGGACGCGCACGTCGCTGTGGTTGGTATGACGCTCCCATTGCACGTTATGCAGTTCGCGTGAATGGTTTGACTGATTTCTTTTTGACTAAGTTAGATGTTTTAACCGGATGGGAAAAGATTCCAGTATGTGTTGCCTATGAAATCGATGGCAAGCGCGTAGAAGAACTTCCAGCTTCGCAATCTGATTTCCATCACGCCAAACCAATTTATGAGTACTTACAAGGCTGGACCGAAGATATTACGATGGCTCGAAAGCTCAGTGATCTTCCACAAGCTGCGCAGGATTACGTTGCATTTCTGGAGAAGATTTCAGGTGCCCCTATGAGTGCAATCGGAGTTGGCCCGGGCCGCGATGAAACTATTGTCGTAAAGGATTTCATCTAAGACATGAGAATCCTCCTAGTCGGAAGCGGCGGTCGTGAACACGCTCTAGCACTAGGACTACACGCAGATTCTGCATGTACATCACTACATGTGGCACCTGGTAATCCAGGTATCGCTGAATTCGCCGAGTGTCATCCAGTGGATATTTCAAATAATGCAGAAATCGTTGCTCTGGCACAGGAAATCTCTGCAGATTTAGTGGTGATTGGCCCAGAGGTTCCATTAGTAAATGGAGTAGCCGATGATTTACGGCGACTAAAGATTGCAGTCTTTGGACCATCTAAGGCTGCTGCCCAACTTGAAGGATCCAAGACATTTGCTAAAGAGGTTATGGCCGATGCTGGAGTCCCGACTGCACATAGCTTTACATGTACAACGATTGGTGAATATGAAAAAGCTTTAGATTCATTTGGTGCGCCATATGTTGTAAAAGATGATGGCTTAGCCGGTGGAAAAGGCGTTGTAGTTACCAATGATCGCCAAGAAGCTTTAGATCATGCCATTGCATGCAAACGTGTAGTCATTGAAGAGTATCTAAATGGTCCAGAGGTTTCCCTCTTTGGCATAAGTGATGGAATATCAATTCTTGCCATGCAGCCAGCGCAAGACTTTAAACGTGCACGAGATAATGATGAAGGATTAAATACTGGAGGCATGGGTGCATATTCACCGCTGCCATGGGCACCATCAGACATTATTGATGATACATATACGCAAGTCCTTGCACCAATGATCGCCGAAATGAATGCACGTGGAACACCATTTGTTGGGCTCTTGTATGCGGGTTTGGCACTAACTGACCACGGAGTTCGAGTCATTGAATTCAATGTGCGATTTGGAGACCCAGAGACTCAAGTTTTAATTCCATTACTAAAGACGCCGTTGGCTTCATTGTTGTATAAAGCTGCAACGTCAGGATTAGCCGATGAAGTTTTGGAATGGAAAGATGATTCAGCTGTGACTGTTGTTCTAGCGGCAGAAGGTTATCCATCAGCGCCCAAAAGTGGTGGCGTAATTTCAAACCTGCCAATAATTGACAATGTTCAAATTTTTCATGCCGGCAGTTCAGTAACTGACCAGGGTTTGATTGCATCAGGAGGGCGGGTTCTTACCGTCACTGGAATTGGCTCTGATCTAACCGAGGCCAGAGATCGTGCATATCGCGCAATCAGTCAGATCAGCCTGCCTGGCTCCTTCTATCGCAGCGATATTGCCCTCAACGCGTCAGTGGCAGAGAAGGGCAATTAAATGACCGATAATTCACCTGTGAGCTTATTAGCCGATAGATATGCATCTGCTGCGATGCGTAAGATTTTTGCGCCACAAGAGAAAATCATTCTAGAACGCCGCTTATGGCTTTCGGTCATGCGCAATCAATCGGCTCTAGGACATCAAATTCCAGACTCTGTTATTGATGATTATAAAAAAGTGATTTTCACTGTAGATCTTGCATCTATCGATGCCCGTGAAAAACAGACTCGTCACGATGTAAAAGCTCGAATTGAAGAGTTCAATGCTCTGGCCGGTCACGAGGCGATTCATGCAGGAATGACTAGCCGAGATTTGACTGAAAATATTGAAGCGCTGCAAATCCGAAATGGTTTAGAAGTAGTGCACGACAAAGTTATAACTCTCCTTGCCCGATTGGGTGAACGCGCGGCTCAATATGTAGATCAACCAATTGCTGGCCGCTCACACAATGTTCCAGCGCAGATTACAACTTTAGGAAAGCGATTTGCTTCGGCAGCAGAGGAGCTCCTTTTTGCTTATGAGCGCTTAGTTGCATTGCAAGATCGTTATCCCATGCGCGGAATAAAAGGCCCAGTCGGAACTGCACAAGATTCAATCGACCTTCTTTCATCATCGGATTCGCACAATGCTTTGGAGTTAGCAATTGCTAAGGAGCTTGGTTTTAATCGTGTTTTAGATTCAACTGGTCAGATTTACCCACGCTCATTTGATTATGATGTTGTAACAACGCTTGTTCAATTAGCCTCAGCGCCATCTTCGTTGGCAACGTCGATCCGCCTCATGGCTGGAGCAGAGTTAGTCACTGAGGGTTTCAAAGCTGGACAAGTAGGCAGCAGTGCGATGCCACATAAAATGAATACGCGCTCATGTGAACGAGTAAATGGTTTATCTGTAGTTCTGCGCGGCTATGCATCAATGGTTAGCGAATTAGCTGGTGACCAATGGAATGAAGGCGACGTATCGTGCAGCGTAGTTCGACGCGTTGCTCTGCCCGATGCTTTTTATGCAATTGATGGCTTATTAGAGACCATATTGACGGTACTCGATGAGTTCGGAGCATTTCCTGCAGTAATTGCCGCTGAATTAGAGCGTTACTTGCCCTTCTTAGCTACGACCAAGATTTTGATGGCAGCGGTAAAGGCAGGAGTAGGGCGCGAAGTAGCTCATGAGATTATTAAAGAGCATGCAGTCAAAGCCGCGCTTGGTATGCGAGAAGGCAGAGCTAACACACTTTTAGATGACCTAGCTAATGACAAGGGATTGCCACTAGACCGCGCTGCGTTAGATAGTTTGATCAGCACACCACTTGAATTTACTGGCGATGCTCGCCAACAAGTTGCTCGAGTTGTTAATCGCATCGTTGCGATTACATCCGCGCATCCTGCAGCAGTGCAGTACAAGCCCGGCTCTATTCGGTGAGCGGCTTCGGTCTTGCTGGTCCACCACCAGCTCTCAAGATTCCCGGGTGGACACACCTGCGCACCGGAAAAGTTCGTGACTTATATTCAAATGATAAAAATGAGATCTTGCTTGTTGCCTCCGATCGGGTTTCTGCATTCGATTGGGTCATGCCTACGACGATTCCAAACAAAGGTGCAGTACTCACCCAGCTATCACTTTTTTGGTTTGAGCTACTCGAAGATATTGTTCCTAACCATATAATTTCAGTTGATGTTCCACCGGTGGTAGAAGATCGTGCAGTAATCGTGCAGCCCCTTGAAATGTTTGAACTTGAGTGCGTGGCCCGCGGATATTTAACCGGAAGCGGGTGGAGTGAGTATCAGGGCAACAGTGCAGTATGTGGTAATGCTCTGCCTGCAGGATTAATGGATGGCTCTAAACTCCCTGCAACAATCTTTACTCCAGCGACAAAAGCTCCAGTAGGAGATCACGATATAAATATTGACTTTGAAACAGCGGTAAAAACCATTGGTCGTGATGATGCAGCAACACTAAGAGAGCTAACAATTAAGTTGTATGAGACTGCAGCTGATTTTGCATACGAGCGCGGAATCATCCTGGCAGATACAAAGTTTGAATTTGGACGTAACGCTCGGGGCGAAATCATTCTGGGGGATGAGGCCCTCACCCCTGATTCATCTAGGTTTTGGGAGCTTTCCACCTGGTCGCCAGGCGGGGCGCAAGCCTCCTTTGATAAGCAGTTTTTGCGTGATTACTTAGTATCAACTGGATGGGATAGAAATAGCCCACCACCAGAGATTCCAGCAGAGATCGTTGAGAAGACATCGGTTCGTTATGGAGAAGCGTTTTATCGTTTAACTGGCAGCAAGTTCTAACACAGGGAGAAAATGACAATGGCAAAGATCGTGGTCGATGTAATGCTAAAGCCGGAAATTCTGGACCCACAAGGAAATGCTGTTGCATCTGCACTGCCACGACTTGGCTTCACTTTCGCTACGTCGGTACGTCAAGGAAAGCGGTTTGAAATTGAAGTTGTTGGAGATCCAACTGCAGCTCAATTGGCTGAAGTAGAAAAAGCTGCTGAAGTATTGCTATCAAATCCAGTTATCGAAAACTATGTTGTGAGAGTAGAGAACTAATGCGCGTTGGGGTTATAACTTTCCCAGGAACTTTGGATGATCGCGATGCTGCGCGTGCAGTTAACGCAGGCGGTGCAGAAGCGGTAGCGCTATGGCATGCCGATGCAGATCTAAAAAACGTTGATGCTGTTATTTTGCCGGGTGGATTTTCATATGGCGATTATCTTCGCTGCGGAGCAATTTCACGCTTTGCACCTGTTATGAAACTGGTAATCGAAGCCGCAGGAAAAGGAATGCCTGTATTAGGTATTTGTAATGGTTTTCAAGTTCTATGCGAGTCGCACTTGCTGCCAGGAGCGCTTACTCGTAATTCAGATCTGCACTTCTTGTGCCGCGATCAAGAGATTGAGATTACTAATACGAAGACCGTCTGGACATCATCGTATTCGGAAGGACAAAAGATTGTGATCCCACTAAAAAATGGTGAGGGATCTTTCCAATGCGATGATGACACGTTGGCTCAATTAGAGGGCGAAGGTCGCGTGATAGCTAGGTATGTTGGGCAAAATCCAAATGGGTCTCGCAATTTAATTGCTGGAATCTCTAATGCACGAGGAAATGTTGTAGGCCTTATGCCCCACCCAGAGCACGCTATTGACACACTTACTGGCCCATCGGCTCAAGGACTTGGCTTCTTTACATCGATCCTGAATGCGATGGTGAAGTGATGTCGCTCGATACAGTGGCAATTGCCCAAAGCACCCCAGAGAATATTCAACCTTTTGCACAGCTTGGTTTGAAGCCCGATGAGTATGCACGAATAAAAGAGATTCTGGGTCGCCGCCCTACATCATCTGAATTAGCTATGTATTCAGTAATGTGGTCAGAGCACTGTTCATACAAATCTTCAAAGGTTCACTTAAAACAGTTCGGCGATAAAGCTCCGAAATCTGATGCGTTACTAGTTGGTATCGGTGAAAACGCTGGAGTTGTCGATGTCGGACAAGGCTACGCAGTAACTTTCAAAATTGAATCACACAACCATCCATCATTTGTAGAGCCCTATCAAGGAGCAGCAACTGGTGTAGGTGGAATCGTTCGCGACATTTTAACTATGGGAGCGCGGCCCATTGCAGTTATGGATCCACTTCGTTTTGGTCCAGCCGATGCACCAGATACCCGGCGCGTATTGCCAGGAATCGTTGCAGGTGTTGGCGGATACGGAAACTGCTTGGGTCTGCCAAATATTGGTGGAGAAGTAATCTTCGATGAAACTTATGCAGGAAATCCATTAGTCAATGCGCTATGCGTTGGAGTAATGAAGCACAGCGATATTAAATTGGCAAAAGCTGCAGGTGCAGGCAACCTCGTTGTCCTATACGGGGCCAAGACCGGTGGGGATGGAATTGGTGGAGTATCAGTCCTCGCATCTGAAACTTTTGGCGCAGGTGGTTCCACTAAGCGTCCAAGCGTTCAAGTTGGCGATCCATTTGTAGAAAAAATCTTAATTGAGTGCTCACTTGAAATCTTTGCTGAAGACCTAGTCGTTGGTATCCAAGACTTAGGTGGAGCTGGACTTTCATGTGCCACAAGTGAACTGGCGTCAGGTGGCAGTGGGGGCATGAAAGTAGCGCTAGATAAGGTTCCTTTGCGTGATCCATCACTCTCCCCTGAAGAGATCTTGATGTCGGAATCGCAAGAACGAATGTGCGCAATAGTTGAACCAGAAAAACTCGCCCGATTCTTAGAGATCTGTGAAAAGTGGGATGTCACGGTTACCGCTATTGGTGAAGTCACCGATGGCGATCGATTAGTGATTACATGGAATGACGAGATTATTGTCAACGTTCCACCGCGCACCGTTGCACACGATGGTCCGGTTTACAACCGGCCAATAAAGCAACCGGCTTACATCGATGACGTGAAATCACAACGAGTGAATGTACCAATTCCAAATAGTGCGGCAGAGATTAAAGCAACTGTTTTACAACTTGCAGCAACTCCCAATCTGGCAGATAAATCGTGGGTAACATCGCAATACGACAAGTATGTTCAAGGCAATACGATTCAATCACAGCCTGATGATTCAGGAATGATTCGAATTGATGAACAAACACATTTGGGTGTTGCGATTTCAACAGATGCGAATGCAAACTGGTCATACCTAAACCCATATCAAGGTGCGAAGTTAGCTTTAGCTGAAGCAGCACGAAACATTGCAACTGCAGGAGCCCGACCATTAGCAGTCACCAACTGTCTTAACTTTGGTTCCCCTGAAGATCCAGGTGTCATGTGGCAGTTTTCCGAATCAGTGCGCGGCCTAGCCGATGGATGTTTAGAGATGGGTCTTCCAGTTACAGGAGGCAATGTTTCTTTCTACAATCAAACAGGAGCAGTTGCAATCTTGCCTACCCCAGTCATTGGGGTGCTAGGGGTAATTGATGATGTACGCACGCGAACACCAATGAGCTTTGATTGTGCAGGTTTAGAGCTCTACCTTCTAGGTGACACATATGAAGATCTAGCTGGTAGTGAGTGGGCATTCATGCACGGCCAACGCATGGGCCAATCGCCAACTGCAGATTTAGCCCGTGAAATGCGCTTAATTGAAGTACTCCTAGCGGGCCGAGAAGAAAAGATCTTTAGTGCAGCCCATGATTTAAGTCAGGGCGGCTTATCTGCAGGTCTTACAGAAATGGTGTTGCGACATTCAATCGGGGCGACAATCACGTTGGATAATGTTGGAATCTCTCTTTTAAGTGAAACTCCTGGCCGAGTGATAGTTGCGATAGTTACAAGCAAAGCCGAAGCTCTCAAAACTCTTGCAAATAAGTACCAAATAACTCTCTCGCATTTAGGTACCACTGGCGGGGACGCGTTACGAATTAATGATGCAGTGATTCCACTGGATGAACTTCGCACCGCGCATACTTCAACGTTTCCGAAACTCTTTGGGTAACGGCCATGCGCGATTCCAAAACCTTAGAGGACGTTAAGAGCACGCTTGCGCTTTTAACCGCTAAAGCACC
>CAFBPE010000010.1_pt1 | contig 19287 bp, 16 predicted proteins | sample 7269641 | NCBI WGS metagenome assembly CAFBPE01 (sample SAMEA6814136, study PRJEB35770) | uncultured Actinomycetes bacterium | biome: Freshwater; feature: Freshwater reservoir; material: water | place: Czech Republic | collected 2017-06-27 | depth 30m m
ACTATAAATGAAATTTAGCTTTTGGATCACTTCTGGTTTCAGAGTTGAAAGAGCTTTAAGAATTGCGAATTGCGTCTCTTGCCATTTTCCAAGGGGAACCTCAGTTGGCGAAGGCGAAGGCGTTGGTGTTGGTGTTGGTGTTGGTGTTGGCGTTGGTGTTGGTGTTGGCGTTGGTGTTGGTGTTGGTGTTGGTGTTGGTGTTATAAACTGAACACGGAATCCAACACCTGGACCTGATGAAAACTTTGGTGCTCCTATTGCATCTGCCAAGTAAGTCCAAGGATTAGGCAATGGATCTTTATCTTTCAACTTAAGGAATTGAGCAAATAAACCTTTGGTTCCCATAACTTTTGTGCAGGAAATCCCAAAAACATTTATCTGATATGTACCTTTAGGAAACTTAACACCAACAATAATTTCGTTTGTGGTTACTTTGTAATTGCCACAGCTTGGTGTTTGCAGCCCTGCGGCAAATACTGAATATGAAGAAATTGGAATCAGAGCAAGAGTCAGGGCAACGAGAATGGCCTTTTGGATTCTCTCCCTCATTCGCATTCATTAAGGGTAAGTGTTGAGGCTAAATTTGTCATTGACTTTTTCTTGAACCCCTGTCAACCGAATGCTCTTATCGGCCGAACTGAGCTGGCATTTGTTTCATCACTTGTATAATTAAGACCTGCATAAACTAGTTGTTGCCACGAGCCATATACGGGCGCAAGGGATGAACTCCAGTATGAGGTGACCGAGAAATCGCCAACCACACTATTCTGCTTGAGCATCAGATTGACCTCATCGGCTGATGGAAGGTACCAATCGGTCTTGCCCCCACCCTTGTAATTGCGAACTAAATTAGCAACTCCTCTCATGCATGATGCAAGCATTAAATCTGTGTTTACTTTGCCTGAACCAACTGCCTCACTATTTCTTTTAATAGAATCGGGGTCAGTGATCGATGTTGCAAGCAAGGTGTCACCGAGTGAACACCATTGTGTATACGGATCAAAATAACCGCCAGCCCACGTAGCCGGAGCAACTTCTAAGTACTGTCCCCATGGCTGTGGTGTTGGGGAAATGTAGAAGACGATGCCACCACCCGGACCGATGTTTCCTACTCTGCATTTTCCATCTGCAGGGCATGGCGAAAGTGTGGCTCTATACACCGCCACTTTATCTGCCTCTAACTTTGTTGCCGCTGCTTGCTCGGCAGCAAACTTATCGGCTGTTAACTTATCTGCGGCAGCTTTTGCATCTGCTGCGACTTTGTCGGCTATGGTTTTATCGGCTGCAGCTTTTGCATCTGCTGCGACTTTGTCGGCTATGGTTTTATCGGCTGCAGCTTTTGCATCTGCTGCGACTTTGTCGGCTATAGCTTTATCTGCGGCAGCTTTTGCATCTGCTGCGACTCTATCGGCTATTGCTTTCTCCGCTGCAAGCTTGTCAGTAGCGGCTTTAGCTTCAGTAGCTTTTGCATCAGCGGCTAATTTTTCTGCAGCAGCTTTTGCATCAGCGGCCGCCTTGGCTGTAACGGTTGGATCAATGACGCCCTTATTCCACACTAACTTCTTACCCGATTTTATACATGTATAAATCTTGTTTTGATACGCAACTTTCTGCTGATAAATCTTGCACGCACTTCCCGGAATAATCTTTTGCACAGAAATAGCCGCGGTTGGAATCAGGGTTAGGGCAAGTGCAATGAGAAAACCCTTGTTAATGCTGCCCTTGAAGCGCATTCCATAATCGTAATGGGGAAACTTGAAACTGTCATTGGTGCCTAGAGTTAAATTAATATCTTTTTCTCTTAGAAGCGTTGGATAAGTAAAATGTGAGGCTCGATGAATTGGCTGCTGAATCCAAAGAAAAAGGGCTGAGGTAGTTAGCCCCAGCCCTTTAATTGAGTTCTTTATCTAACTCTTATGCGTGCTCTCCGCCTGTGTGTGCGAATACCTTGCACGTAATCTGCCAGCGACCTTCAAGGATTGACAGTGTGAAGTAATCGGTAAATGAAAGAGTTCCCCAAAATCCTACTTCTTTCACCGTGGCAACAGCAACAGTTTTATCAATTTGAATGTCAGTGATGTTTGCAGTCAGTTGACCTGCATCTCCTGGAGATCCAACCATAAGGCCTACAAAACCTTCTTTGTCCAAGTCATAGTCGGTACCACCCATAGTGCCAAACCAGCGTGCGTTTGCGTGAAACGCTTCGTTTAATTTAGCTGCGTCGCCCTTACCGGCACCATCAAGATAAAGATTAATCAATCTTGTAATCTCTTCACGATCTTTATTCATATCTCTCTCCTTAGATAATTGAATCGTAGATTTTTTCGCAACACTAACCTAGCCCTATCGGTTCTTATTGTGAATAGGCCTTAAGGAACTAGTGAGCGCCAATGACTTTGGATCGTAGTTTTTCTAACTCAATGCTCATTTCAATAGGGAGCTTTGGACCAATGGTTGTGAACCATTCATCGATCAGCGGAAGTTCACTGTTCCATTCGTTGGTATCTACGTGCAGCGCTGCTGCCATGTCTGCGGCGCTGACATCTAGACCCTCGACATCGACTGCACCAGGACTTGGCGCAAAACCCAGTGGAGTTTCAACTGCATCTGCAGTGCCTTCAATTCTTTCAATCGCCCACTTAAGAATGCGGCTATTTTCACCGTATCCAGGCCATAAGAATTTGCCACCCTCGCCTCGGCGGAACCAGTTAACATAGAAAATCTTCGGCAATTTATCGGGTGAAGATTTCTTACCAATTTCAACCCAGTGATTTATATAGTCACCAACGTGATAACCAATAAAAGGCAACATCGCAAATGGATCTCTGCGAACAACGCCTACTTGACCAGTTGCAGCAGCTGTTGTTTCTGATGAAAGCGTTGCACCCATAAATACTCCGTGGTTCCAATCACGAGATTGAACAACTAAAGGAATCGTTGTTTTACGGCGACCGCCTAGAAATATTGCTGAAATCGGAACACCAGTTGGGCTCTGCCACTCTGGCGCAATGATTGGACATTGGTCGGCTGGTGTACAAAAACGTGAGTTTGCATGTGATGAAAGTTCGCCATTATCTGGAGTCCAGCTTTGGCCCTTCCAATCAGTTAAATGTGCTGGCGGTGTATCAGTCATACCCTCCCACCAGATGTCACCATCGTCTGTGAGTGCGACGTTAGTAAAGATTGAGTTTCCCTTTTCAATAGTGCGCATGGCATTTGCATTGGTGTTCCAGCCAGTGCCAGGTGCTACGCCAAAGAATCCAAATTCAGGGTTTGTTGCATACAGGCGGCCGTCATCGCCAAAGCGCATCCAGGCAATGTCATCGCCGAGAGTCTCAACTTTCCAGCCCTTAATAGTTGGATCCAACATTGCAAGGTTTGTTTTGCCGCACGCAGATGGAAAGGCAGCGGCGACATAGTGAACGTTTCCGCTAGGTGGAGTGAGTTTGAGAATCAGCATGTGTTCTGCAAGCCAGCCTTCGTCGCGACCCATAACCGATGCAATACGAAGTGAATAACACTTTTTACCGAGCAAAGCATTGCCACCATAGCCCGAACCGTAGGACCAGATAGTTCGCTCTTCGGGAAACTGCACGATGTATTTGGTGTCATTACATGGCCAGGCAACATCCTTTTCGCCTTCTGCAAGTGGCGCACCAACTGAATGCAGAGCTTTCACAAAGTGGCCATCAGTACCTAGCGCATTAAGGGCATCGGTTCCCATTCGGGCCATGATTCGCATTGAGGCAACAACGTAAGCACTATCTGTAATTTGCACACCGAACATTGGGTGCACTGAATCTATTGGTCCCATGCAAAATGGAATGACATACATGGTGCGACCCTGCATCGATCCCCTGTATAGATCGGTCATAATATTTTTCATATCACTAGGGGCCATCCAGTTATTAGTTGGCCCAGCATCGGATTCATTGACTGAACAGATAAATGTTCTATCTTCTACTCGGGCAACATCGTTTGGATTAGATGCACACCAGAAAGAGTTAGGTTTCTTCTTAAGTCGTACTAACGTTCCGGCATTTACTAATTCACCGGTAATCCGCGTCCACTCTTCGTCAGAGCCATCGCAGATATAAATATTGTTAGGTTGAGTTAAATCCGCAACTTCTTTAATCCATGCAGATAGCCCAGCGTGCTTAACATTTTGAATCGTCATTGATTCTCTCCGATGCTTGTTGCACAATGCTAAATCGCTACCTATCGGTATGCCTAATTGGCTTCTGTCTACTTCATCACAAGCGCTGTTCATCAGGCAGAACAAGGCGGATTACTTCCGAGTACCCGTAATTTCCCGGCTTTGATTTATAACTTAACTTTATTTCTTTTTGTAACCCTTTGGGCACACTGGTTTAAGCGCGGTTACTTTCTTGACCACCTTGCCCTTTATGCAGGTAATTGTCTTATGAGTTGCTGCCTGTTTCTCTAACAAGTAAATAGTATTTTGGAATTCACCAAACTCTTCTTCTGCATAACTCTTGATGGTTTCAAGGTCAGATGTGTCATTTGCCAAATTTGTTGTCAAAAATGCACGAACCCCATTGAAATCTGCAAGGACTAGTTTAAAAGAGCCAAGCATGCTGGCATCATTTGCAACCTTGACCTTGATAACCATCAAGCGTGCGTATTGAATATCATATAAACGGTCATATTGAGCGTGAATCGCTGCAACTTGTTCTGCTCTTGTTGGAATAACCTCATCGGCTTTTGCCGCTCCAGTACCTATAAATATCAAAGAGCTAATTAGAAGTAACGTTGTGATTCGAGATTTCATTGCGCAGTCCAACCGCCGTCTACAGGAATGGAAACACCAGTGATGTTGTGTGCAGCTGGCGAACATAGAAATACTGCGACCGCTCCGATTTCTGCCGGAGTAGACATTCGCCGTGAGGGTTGTTTCTCAGATAAAAGATCCGCAATACCTGCAGCACGATCTCCATTAAATAAATCAACCCGTGCTTGAATCTGTGGCTCGATTAATGCGGTTTCAACCCAGCCAGGACAGATTGCATTTACGGTAATTCCCCCAGATTCACGGCTGCCGCTGGCGGCGTAATCAAGTGCTGCAGTTTTAGTTAAGCCGATGACTCCGTGCTTTGCCGATATATATGGTGACTTCGCAAGCGATGCGACTAAACCATGCACTGAAGCTGTATTAATGACTCGACCATATCCACGCGCGGCCATCTGGGGCAGCAGCAATCTCATAGTGTCAAAATACGACGTCAGATTGATTGCAATGATGTCGTTCCATTTTTCACGTGGCATATCTGCAATTGGTGCTGTGAATTGAATTCCAGCGTTATTGCACAAGATATCTACTGGGCCATGTGCCAAGATAGTTGCGATGAGCGCCTCTGTTGCAGTTACATCGCGTAGATCACTCACATGCGATTCGACTCTGCCCGCACCAGCGGCTTTGACTGCCGCTTCAGCCTTTGCAACTGTTTCGGCGTCGGCTAAACCATGCAAAACAATATCTGCGCCTTCTGCCGCAAGAGCGGTAGCGATTCCAAGTCCAATGCCCTGAAATGAACCGGTAATAAATGCGCGCTTTCCTTTTAGGCTCATATGCGATCTCCATAGATTATCTGTGCAACCCGTTCTGCTCCACCGGCTTCGGTAAACATGTCATAGTGATTGCAATCTGATAAGAATTCTAGCTTCAGTTGTGGGTACATCGGTAGAACAAAATCTAGAACTGCCATTGGGTACAGACCGTTTTCTTCATTTTGCAAACCGCGTTCGGCCTTAATAAATAAAGTCTGCTTGGTTAATCCTTGCAGTGAGCGCGTGATTAAGTCATCACCAAATAAATCTCGAGAATCTTCTTCAACGGCCTGCGGGTTAGTGGATGGTTTCATGTGTGGTGCTTCTCCACGTAAGTCGTAATCAACGTATTCATCCATAACCGCCGACCAACCTTTCGCAAAAGCTGGTTGTGGTTTCCAATATTCGCGATATGCCTCTTTGCTGTCAAACTCCATTCCAAGTCGAGCAAGTGCAGGTCCTAGAACAAAGGGCATAATCTGTTCAACAGTCATTCCAGGCGGCATTGGCAGTGGCACTCCTCCATCTGCAAATACAACATTGCCAACTAAATCTGGATATAAACCAACAAGTGCTGCAGTTACAAAACCGCCCATTGAATGTCCAATGACATCTGGCTTTTCCCATCCAAAGTGCTTAATCACGGCGGCCATGTCATTGGCGTGCGTTGCCATTCCAAATGGCCCAGGCAGATTATTTGAATCACCCCGTCCACGCAGATCAACTGCAAATGGTGCTTTACCGCGAGCTATTAACGCATCTGCGAAAACTTGGAAGGCACGGTTTGATGAAGTAACTCCATGGATTAAAAGGACCGGGGTTCCCGTGCCATCACCGTATTGGAAAACAGAGAGTGAGCCGCCTGAAACCGGCACCAGGGTTTTGAGTGTTGGAAGTGACATGGGGCCAAGTCTGCCCCTGCAAGCCCCTGAAACCAACTCTTTTTACGTAGTTAAACTCAATATTTCCTGTGTTTACTTTCACAAGCGCTACCAAAACGTTATATAAAAGCAATCTTCTTAATTAGCAGTTACATGGGCAAAGCCTTAGATTTATCCCTAAGAAGCCTATCCCTCGATTGGCTTATCCATTTGATTAGGAGATCTCTACATGAGCAAACGCTCACTTTCACGTTTGGGAATTGCTGTACTTGCAGCTGCGGTAATCATGCCAAGCATGGCACCTGCACAGGCAGCAACTGATATTAAAATTGGAGTTATTACTTCAACTTCTGGCCCATTGGGTTCATATGGACTTGCATACAACGATGGACTTGCATGGGGCTTGAACTACTACACACGCGGCAAGATGAGCGTTAATGGTCAAAAGCTTGTTGTTACTTCTAAAGATGATGCTGCTGATCCTGCTTCAGCAACTGCAACATTTAAGGACATGGTCGGAAACGGCACCAAGATTATTGTTGGAACTGCAGGATCTGCAGTTGCACTAACACTTGGACCTCTAGCTGCACAGAACAAGGTTCTATATATCTCAGGACCTGCCAAGAATGACTTGGTTACATCTGCTGCTAATAAGTATGTATTCCGTTCAGGCAACTCATCTACTCAGGACTTAGCTCCACTTGCTGGCGTTAAGCCAATCATTGGCAAGAAAGTTGTTTTGTTCGTAGAAGACAATGCTTTCGGTGATGGAAATATCGCAGCCGCCAAGGCTTTGATGGGTCCAAAGGGCGCACTATTTGATGTAATCAAGGTTCCAACATCAACATCAGATTTCACACCTTTTGCAAAGAAGGCCGCTGATGCCAATGGAACATACATCTTTATTGCATGGTCAAATGCGCTAACAGCTGGTGCAATGTTGACTTCACTTAAGGTGCAGGGCGCATTCAAGACTCAGAAGCCAATTACTGGTCTTGCTGGCGCTGCTACATACAACATCTACGGAACTCTTTTTGAGGGAACCGGCGCAATCATGACAAACAGCTACTTCGCAGGTGCATCTAAGTCAGCTGCATCACAAGATATGGCTGCATGGTTTGCTGCTAACAAGAAGACTCAGGATCTATTCACCTCAACAGGTGCAGATGCTGCCAAGATGATTGTTGCAGCCCTTACTGGAAATCCATCTCAAAACGTTGACACCATGATCAGCAAGCTAGAAGGCTTGTCATGGCTTGGCGTTAAGGGCCAGATGAAGGTCAGTGCCTCTTCACACCTTCTTATCCAGCCAATGTTCCTTGTTGGTCTGACTAAGACTGATTCAGGTTATGTACCTGTATTGCTGAAGACAATCTCTGCAGTTGGTGCGTAGTACATAACATATAAGTAAATGAACCCCAGTGTAGAAATACACTGGGGTTCTTTATATATTACGCCTTAAGAATCTAGAAGGAGTTAAGCTTTTGATTTCAGCACTGCACGTTAATGATCTGTCACTAGATATTGGTGGCGCAAAGATTCTGGACGGAATAAGCCTTTCCGTAAAGCCGAATGAAACCCTTGGAATCATCGGTCCAAACGGTGCGGGGAAAACCTCCTTTTTTAATCTGCTCAGTGGAATCCGTAAACCGTCCCGCGGTCAAATCTTTATTGGCGATCTAGATGTAACAGATTTGCCACCACATGAGCGTGCTAAAGCTGGCATCGCGCGCACTTTTCAAACATCGAGTGTTTTTGTAAATCTCACCTGCTTAGAAAATGTTCGTATCGCAGCCCAAGCCGCACATGGCAAATCTATGAACCTCACTAAGAACGCTTATAAGTTCACCGATGTTGTTGCCCATGCCCACGATGCACTGGCAAAAGTCGGCCTCTCTGCATACGCGCTTCACCGCGCTGGCGCTCTATCTCACGGTGACAAACGCCGCTTAGAGATTGCAATCGTGCTTGCTTCAAAATCTGAGATTGTTTTACTTGATGAACCAATGGCCGGCATGAGTGTTGAAAATGTGCCAGAGCTAGTCGAAATTATTCGCTCATTGGCCACTGTGCACAAGAAGACTGTTTTAATTGTTGAGCACCATATGGAGGTTATTTTGGGGCTTGCCGATCGCATCGCGGTTCTCAATTACGGTGAATTGCTGGTCTGCGATACGCCACAAAACGTAATTAATAACCCAATTGTTCAATCTGCATACATTGGTGAAGCGCTATGAACGCACTAACCGTTAAGGATCTAAACGTAAAGATTGGTGAATCCCACATCTTGCATGGTGTGACTTTTGAAGTACCAGCACACAAAGTAACTGCACTCCTTGGACGCAACGGCGTTGGTAAATCCACAACACTCAAGAGCATCATGGGGCTTTATCAAGGCACTGGCTCAATTGAGCTGAATGGTCAGCAGATACTTGGAACGCCGACATACAAGATTGCACAAGCCGGTGTGGCATATGTGCCCGAAGATCGAGAGATTTTCTCAACTTTATCGGTGCGCGAGAACTTAACTTTGGCATCTCGCAACAAAAATAATGACGATGCCTATAAAAATATTTTCGAGCTCTTTCCTGAGCTAGATACACGTGCGGCCCAGCTGGCCGGATCATTATCGGGTGGCCAGCAACAAATGGTGGCAATTGCCAGAGCATTGTTAAATGAGAATGAGATTCTTCTAGTCGATGAACCCACAAAGGGTTTGGCGCCAAAGCTAGTGACAGAGGTCGCAAATGCATTGGTAAAAGTTGCTCACGAAACAACAATGTTGCTTGTAGAACAAAACCTTGCACTGGTTAAACGTGTTGCTGAAAACGTGATCGTCATGGATCAAGGAAAAGTCATTTTTCAAGGTGGCCCCGAAAACTTAAGTGACCCAGCATGGGTTCATCAAATGCTAGGCGTTAGCGGAGGTCACAAATAATGGAGGCTTTTATCCTTATTGGAATCACAGGCATTGGTTTAGGTGCCTTGTACTTCCTGATTGCCTCAGGGCTCTCGCTGATTTACGGTTTGATGGGTGTTCTCAACTTTGCTCACGGAAGCTTTTTAACCGTAGGAGCCTTTGTTGGTTTCTGGGTCGCTAGCAAGATGGGTTTTGAAACTACCATCCCCGAATTCCTACTTGCCATGATTATCGGTGGCTTAGCTGCAGGGCTATTTGCTTTGCTTATTGAGCAGTTGTTAATTACTCGACTATATGAGCGACATATTGACCAGGCCCTAGTCACCGTTGGTGTCTCTTTGGTAGTGGGAGCGGTCTTGGGCGGCTGGTTTGGTAATGACTTGCGGATGTTTCCAACCCCTATGTGGTTTTTAACCGCTATCGATATTGGTGGAGCTCAGATTCCAGCCGATCGAGTTATCTACATTTCTACCGCGATTCTTTTGTTGATTGGTAACTGGGCCCTTCTCAAGTTCACGCGCATTGGCTTGATCATCCGTGCAGGTGTCGAAAACCGTCACATGGTCGATGCCCTTGGAATCAATGTGCGCAAGGCTTTTAGCACGGTCTTCTTCTTAGGTGGCTTTGCAGCCGGTGTCGGCGGAGTCTTAGTGTCCGTCTACTCCAATGGAGTATCTCCCCTCATTGCCGGCTCATACTTAATTTACGGATTTATTGTGGTTGTTATTGGTGGAATGGGTTCAGTGCCTGGCAGCTTCTTGGCAGCCATGCTTATTGGAATTATTAAGCAGTTCGCAAATTACTATGCAACAGGTCTGGGTGACTTTGTCGTAGTAATTTTGTTAGCCGTTGTCTTACTAATTAGACCACAGGGTTTATTAGGAAAGGTGCGATCATAATGTTGCGTTGGAAATACTCTCGACCGCTGCTTGGTGTTGTTATGGCTCTGTTAGCACTTGCTCCAGCACTGGGCAATAATCCTTTGAGCAGGCCTGGCTTACAACAGACGATGGCAGTCGCATTTATCTGGGGTGGCTTAGCACTTACCTACGACTTGCTTTTTGGTTTTACTGGCTTGCTCTCATTTGGGCATGCGCTCTATTTTGCAACCGGTGTTTATGTCACCTGTATTCTTATTAACCATGAAGTTGTTTCTTGGTGGCTGGCATCACTGATTGCAATTGCCGTCAGTGCCCTACTGGCGCTTTTGGTTGGTGCAGCATCGTTACGAACAACTGGAATCACCTTTGCTATGGTTACCTTGGCCTTTGGTGAGGCCGGCCATGTGATTCTTGAGCGAAACTTCTTTGACTTAACTGGTGGAGAAAATGGAATCGCACTTAACGCCAATTTAATTCCGCAGTTCTGGATTAGCGTTGTAAACACTAAATATATTTACTGGACCGCCCTTGCTGCCATGGCTCTGACTTATGCTGTCATTTGGTGGGTTACAGAGAGTTCAGCTGGACGTGTGTTCGCGGCCCTTAGAGATAATGAGCTGCGCGTACAAGTACTAGGTCTTAATACGCAGCGTTTTAAGTTGCTGGCCTTTGTAATTAGCGCTGCTCTGGCTGCTTTATTGGGTGATGTGATGTTGCTGGCTGCAGGCAGTGCTGCGCCTCGCTTTGCTGATGCAGGTGTGACAATTAGCCTCTTGTTGATGGTGGTATTAGGAGGTGCGGTTACTCGATGGGGCGCAGTAATAGGTGGAATCATTTACTCAGTCGCCACAACCCGCATGCAGGATTTAACTCAACAAGATTCATTTAGGACTATTCCAAAGTGGATAGGTGGGCCAATCTCCGAACCCGCATTTGTCTTGGGCCTTCTCTTTATCTTTGTAGTGATGTTTGCACCCGGTGGCTTATCCGGTGCTTACTACAAGCTCCGACTTAGAGTGATTACCAAGAAATCTCAATGAACACAAAACTATGGGAACCTAAAGGTTCTAGCGATACTGCAGTTGCCAAGTTACAAAAACAACTCGGCTTTGAATCATATGATCAACTGCATGCGTGGAGTGTAGAAAACCCTGGAGAGTTTTGGTCAAAGGCTTGGGACGAGTGCCAGATTATTGGACACAAAGGTTCGGTTTCTTACGATGCGGGGAGAGATTTCATTTCTGCTCGCTTCTTTAAGGATGCAACGTTGAATGTTGCTGAAAATCTCTTATCTAAGGGAAACGATAATGACGTTGCAATAGTTTCGATATTAGAGGATGGCACGCGAAGTCAGATAACGTGGGCTCAGCTTCGCGCACAAGTTGGCGCTACAACGGCTGCGCTCAAAGCACTAGGTGTTGTTAAGGGAGATCGAGTTGTAGCGTGGGTACCTAATGTCGCTGAGACGGTAATTTTTACCCTTGGTGCACTGAGTATTGGCGCTACGGTTTCAACTGCATCCCCTGATTTTGCACCCGGCGCCGTACAAGATCGTTTCGGACAGATAGAACCAAAAGTTTTACTGGCCGCAGATTCTTATCAATACAACGGTAAGGTTTTTGACTGCGCATCAAAGGTCGCTCAGATTCAAGAGCTGCTACCAACTCTGATCTATACAGTTCAAATAAGTCAGTTTTCGGCATGGATAGCACCATTTATGGGTTCACCATTAGATTTCACACCGCTTGCCTTTGACCACCCAGGCTTTGTTCTCTTTTCATCTGGGACTACCGGAAAGCCCAAGTGCATCACCCATAGCGGTGCAGGCGTAATGTTAAAAGCCAATGCCGAAATGTTGTATCAATTCAATATTACCCAAGATCAAAAGGTATTTTTCTTTACAACATGTGGCTGGATGATGTGGAACTGGCTGATAATGGCGCTCGGGCGCGGAGCAACTGTCGTTTTATTTGATGGTGCACCTATGCATCCAGCACCTTCACGACTATTTGATATCGCACAAGCAGAGCGTTTAGATTTCTTTGGAGTCTCAGCCAAGTTGATTGACACTGCTCATAAAGAGGGCTTAGAGCCAATTAAAACTCATGATCTTTCGAGCGTCAAAGTAATTGGTTCTACTGGTTCAGTACTTTCACCCGAGAGTTTTGATTATGTGTACTCATCTATTAAGAAGGATGTGCATTTAGCGTCAATGTCTGGAGGAACCGATATATGTGGGTGTTTCTTAGCAGGGGTTCCAACCAAGCCCGTTTTTCGAGGAGAGCTGCAAGGCCCATGCTTAGGGATGGCAACAGATGTCTTTAATGCAGCCGGTAAGCCAGCGGAGTTAGATGAAAAAGGCGAGCTTGTTTGCACGGTTCCATTTCCATCCAAGCCGCTTGGTTTTTGGGGCGATATAAATAATGAGAAGTATTCGGCTGCTTACTTTGAGGGCTTTCCTGGTGTCTGGACACATGGAGATTTCGCATCGAAATCTGCTACTGGCGGATTTACTTTATTTGGACGCAGCGACGCAACATTGAATTCAAAAGGTGTACGAATTGGTACTGCAGAGATCTATCGAGTAGTTGAAACTTTTCCAGAAGTATCGGAGGCTATGGCTGTTTCGCAGGACTGGGATGGTGATACTCGAGTAGTTCTCTTTGTAGTCGTAAAACCAGGCCAGGATTTCACCGAGGCGACTGAAAAAGAGATTAAATTGGCGTTGCGCACACAAGCAAGTCCACGCCATGTGCCGGATCTAATAGTTGTTGCTCCGGCGTTGCCGCGCACTAAATCCAATAAGTTAGTTGAACTTGCTGTTACTGATGTGATTAACGGCCGTGAGGTTCGAAACCGTGACGCCTTAGCCAATCCAGAAGCCCTTGATTGGTTCGCTACTATAAAGCCTCTCTAAGCAACGGTCTGGGGCTACATTGAATTCTCGTAAGAGATTGATTTCATTACTTCTATTGGCCCTTGTGCTCAGTGGATTATCAATTTCACAAGCATCTGCTGAACCCGATACTCGTTGTTCTGCTGGTGGAAACTACTTTGTTTCCGATGGCGTTGCCTTTCGGCCATTTCCTGCACCTGCTCTTAAATGCGCCGGCGATGTCGTTTTAGATAGCAGCGTTACAACAATTGGGGCAAGTGCGTTTTGGGGTCTCACAGGTATTAGATCGATGTCTTTACCGGATTCATTAACAAACATCGCATCGAATGCCTTTAGTGGTGCATCATCATTAGTATCTATTTCGATACCTAGCTCTGTAACTTTTATAGGTGCCAACGTCTTTAGTGGAACTAGTTCCTTAACTACATTTACGGTATCGGCTGCAAATCCAAGCTACTCTGTAGTAAATGGTGCTCTCTTTAACAAGAGCCAAACTATTTTGATGGCTTATCCAGCGGCTAATTCGCAGAAAAGTTTTACGATTCCAAGTACGGTAACAACAATCGCGAGTACTGCATTTCTTGGAGCTACGCAACTGACTTCGATCACAATTCCAAATTCAGTTATAAGTATCGGCGAGAGTGCATTTTCTGGAGCCTCCAGATTGACCTCAATTTCTATTCCCTCCTCAGTTACAAGTATCGGTGCCAATGTTTTGGATGGTGCAATATCTCTTGCTTCAATCTCAGTGGATAGCGCTAACCAAAACTATGTAGTCTCAGATGGAGCCCTTCTTAATAAGGCTAAAACTCTATTATTCTCATTTCCGATCAAAAGCACCCAAGCAAGTTTTACGCTTCCAAACTCAGTTATACGCATTGAATCTGCAATGTTTAGAAATGCCAAAAACCTAAGAACTATAACTTTGGGAAGTTCACTAGAGTTTATTGGTGGAAATGCCTTCGATGGTGACTCTGCGCTAACGGCAATTACTATTCCACGCTCTGTCACAAGCATTGGTAGCCGGGCTTTTTACTCCACTCCTGCATTAACCTCGATTACTGTAGATGCAAATAATCAGGATTACTCCTCAATAAATGGGGTTCTCTTTGATAAAGGCAAAGAATCATTAATTGTCTACCCTGCCGCAAACCCAGCGAAAAGCTTTGTTGTTCCTTCGACAGTTACTGAAATCGCCGAGTTAGCCCTCTCGGGGGTTAAGTTCTTAGAGTCCATCTCACTAGAGTCGGGAAATACGGCTCTGCTTGTCTCCAATGGCGCCTTATATGACACTGAGCAAACTAAGTTGTTGTTTTATTCCAGAGTTAATACCAATTCATCTTTCACGGTTCCATCATCGGTTACTGAAATTGCAACAGATGCTTTTCTAAACACAACAAAACTTGTAGAAATCAAAGTAGAGGTTTCCTCCACAAGCTTTATTTCAAAAACTGGTGTTCTCTTTGATATAGATGGCGAAATTTTGGTCGCATACCCGTCAGGGATCACCTCTATTACCTATGCATTGCCAGCATCTGTTCTATCGGTAAGTGCAAATGCATTTGCGTCATCACAATTCACGACTTTAGTGATTAATGATGAGACTGATTCATCAATACTTGCGGATGCAGGATTATCGGCATCAGTACGAGTAATCACTGCAACTCAACTCGCCATAGAGATTAAAGCCGCCACCGATAAGGCTGCGGCCGATAAGTTAATCGCCGATGCAAAGGTTGCCGCCGATAAATTAGTCGCAGATGCAAAGGCTGCTGCCGATAAATTAGTCGCAGATAAGGCAATTGCCGATGCAAATGCTGCGGCCGATAAGGCAATTGCTAATGCAAAGGCTGCGGCCGATAAATTAGTCGCAGATAAGATAATCGCCGATGCGAAGGCTGCCGCCGGTGCGAAGGCTGCCGCCGATAAGGCAGCTGAAGATAAGGTAATCGCCGATGCAAAGGCTGCCGCCGATGCAAAGGCTGCCGCCGATAAGGCAGCTGCAGATAAGGTAATCGCCGATGCAAAGGCTGCCGCCGATAAGGTAATCGCCGATAAATTAATCGCAGATAAGGCCGCTGCAGATGCAAAGGCCGCTGCAGATGCAAAGGCCGCTGCCGATGCAAAGGCCGCTGCAGTTAAGAAGGCGGTCACTATTACCTGTATAAAGGGAAAGTTAACTAAAAAGGTAACTGCGGTTAATCCAAAGTGTCCTACTGGCTATAAGAAGAAGTAGGCCCGGTTTTTATCAGAGCTAGAATGCTTCAATGAACTCACTATTTGATCCCCTAACTATTGGTTCGGTTACATTCCAAAACCGAGTGTGGGTCTCCCCGATGTGTCAGTACTCGGCCGTGGATGGCTTAATTGGTGATTGGCACAGAGCGCATTTGAACTCTTTCGCAACCGGTGCCCCAGGGTTAATTATGGTTGAGGCAACTGGTGTTGCACCTGAAGGACGAATCTCTATCGGTTGTCCTCTATTAACTACCGATGCGCACGCCTTAGCTTTTAAGCCGATGATCGAATTTGCTCATTCGCAGAATGTAAAAATGGGAATCCAGCTAGCGCATGCTGGACGAAAAGGATCAACGATGCGCCCTTGGGATGATCACCGAATGGCTGGCGTTGAAGATGGAGGTTGGCAGAATGTTTCTTCATCCGCCATTGCATTTCATGGCTACCCAGAACCTCGAGAATTAACCGTCAACGAGATTCATCAACTTACTGTAGATTTTGTCTCTGCTGCCAAACGCGCGATAGCTGTAGGTTTTGATGTTGTTGAAATTCACGCTGCACATGGTTATTTACTACATCAGTTTTATTCGCCATTAGATAATAAGCGCACCGATCAGTACGGTGGAAGTTTTGAAAACCGAATTCGTTTCTTGTTGGAAACAGCGACAGCTGTGCGCCAAGCCATTCCGGCCGGCACTCCCCTATTTGTTCGAATATCTGCAACCGACTGGGTCGATGATGGATGGAATCTTGTTGATTCCATCGAGTTATGTAATCAACTCAAAGCACTCGGTGTCGACTTGATCGATGTTTCAACTGGTGGCAATGTCCATAACGCGCCAATAAAAGCAACGCCAGGGTTTCAAGTTCCATTTGCAGCAGCGATACGAAATGAATCTCAAATTATGACAACTGCAGTTGGTTTAATTACAGAGCCAGAACAAGCTCAATACATTATTGAAACTGGCGAAGCCGATGCCGTGTTTCTTGCACGAGCGATGCTTCGCAATCCTCGCTGGGCATTAAATGCCGCTGAAAAACTAGGAATTAAAATTGAGTGGCCCCATCAACTAGATCGTGGTCGCACTCTTATTTGAGATATTTGTGCCAGGAAAATGCATTTTTAGGACAATCTCGGTAGGCTTCAAAGGTGATTCAGCCAAGTGCAGGAAAGCGATTTAAGTCGGCCCTATCTGCCGAGACCCCCTTGCAAGTAATTGGTGCAATCAATGCCAACCACGCTTTGCTAGCTAAGCGCGCGGGATATCGGGCGATTTACCTATCAGGTGGCGGCGTTGCCGCAGGATCTCTTGGTGTCCCAGATTTGGGAATTACAACTTTAGAAGATGTTTTAACCGATGTGCGACGCATAACTAATGTTTGCGATCTGCCATTGCTCGTTGATTGCGATACAGGTTTTGGGCCATCGGCATTTAATATCGGTCGGACAATCAAGGATTTGATAAAGGCAGGCGCAGCAGCAACACATATCGAAGATCAAGTTGGTGCCAAACGCTGCGGGCATCGGCCCAATAAAGAGATTGTCTCGACACAAGAGATGGTAGATCGTATTAAAGCGGCAGTGGATGCACGCACCGATGATGACTTTGGAATCATGGCTCGAACAGATTCACTAGCTAACGAAGGTTTGGATAAAGCTCTAGATCGAGTACGTGCCTATGTTGCAGCTGGGGCTGATTACATTTTCCCTGAAGCTGTTAATGATTTAGAGACTTACACAAAGTTTGCAGCAGCCGCCGGAGTTCCAATTTTGGCAAATATCACCGAATTTGGAATGACGCCATTGTTTACAACTGATGAGTTAAAGAGTGCCGATGTCTCTATCGCCTTGTATCCATTGTCGGCATTTCGAGCCATGAACAAGGCGGCAGAGAATGTGTACGAATCAATCCGCCGCGATGGAACACAAAAGAATGTTGTTGACCAGATGCAGACTCGCGAAGAGCTGTATCAGCGCATTAATTACTATGAATATGAAACTGCTTTAGATAAGTTTCTCGACCCAAAGGAGTAAACCGTGGCGGAGTTTCGAACTAAGAAATCAGTGGCTCTGTCGGGGGTTATAGCTGGAAATACGGCACTTTCTTATGTGGGCCAAAGCGGTGAAGATCTCCACTATCGCGGCTACAACATTAAGGATTTAGCGAAGTCGGCAAATTTTGAAGAGATTGCATTTCTACTAATCCATGGAGCTTTGCCTACTAAGGCAGAGTTAAGCGCCTATCAAGATAAGTTGGCCCAGCACCGTGAATTGCCCGTTCAAGTCAAGATCGCACTAGAAACTCTGCCTGCTTCAGCGCACCCTATGGATGTAATGCGCACTGGGGTTTCAGTTCTTGGCGCATGCGCACCAGAGACTGATCTAAACAATGCCGAGCATACGCGCGAACTTGCCGATCAATTAATGGCGCAACTTCCATCAATGCTCTTGTATTGGTATCACTTTAGCCACAGCGGCAAGCGGATCGAACTATCAACGGATGACACTTCTATCGCTGCACACTTTCTGCATGTCTTGCACGGGCAAAAGCCCTCAGCGTTGTGGGAAAAAGCAATGCAGGTTTCGCTCATTCTGTATGCCGAGCATGAGTTCAATGCGTCAACTTTTACAAGTCGCGTAATTGCAGGAACTGGTTCTGACATGTACTCAGCTGTTACGGGAGCAATTGGCGCACTGCGCGGACCAAAACATGGAGGCGCAAATGAGGTTGCCTTAGAAATCCAAGAACGATACTCATCCCCCGATCAAGCTGAAGCCGATATTCGCCCCCGCATCGAAAAGAAGGAAGTAGTGATCGGCTTTGGCCACCCCGTCTATACCGTCTCTGATCCTCGCAATGCGATTATTAAGGCTATCGCTTTAGAGCTATCCCAGGATGCCGGCAATACAGATTTGTATGACATCGCTGAGCGAATTGAATCTGTTATGGCAGATGCCAAGAAGATGTTTCCTAACTTGGATTGGTTTTCAGCTGTTGCATATAACCAGATGAAAATTCCAACGAATTTCTTTACACCCATCTTCGTCATGGCCAGAATTTCTGGGTGGGCTGCCCACATCATTGAACAACGTGCCGATAACACAATTATTCGACCAGGTGCTAACTACACCGGCCCTGAAGACCTTGTTTATATTCCAATTAGCCAACGTTAATATCCCCCAACTAGAAAATAGGTAGGCATGTCAAGCGCAATTACTAAGTCAACTCAGCCATTTGATCAAGAGATCGTTGACATTGTCGATTACGTTTTGAATTTTACAATTGAGTCTCCAGTTGCCTACGAAACTGCTTGGAACTGCTTTCTAGACACAATTGGTTGCGGCTTAGAAGCCCTTGAATACCCGGCCTGCACCAAACTGCTTGGCCCACTTGTCCCCGGGATAACGTTTAATAACGGCGTTCGCGTTCCTGGAACTAACTACGAATTAGATCCCGTGCAAGGTGCTTTCAATATAGGCACAGCAATTCGCTGGCTAGATTTCAATGACACGTGGCTGGCTGCTGAATGGGGCCACCCATCGGATAATTTAGGTGCAATCCTTGCAACTGCTGATTGGCTGAGCCGAACTGGTGTTAAGAAATTTACCGTTAAAGATGTTTTGACTGCCATGATCAAAGCCCACGAGATTCAAGGCTGCATTGCTTTAGAGAACTCATTTAATAAGGTTGGCCTAGATCACGTTGTCTTGGTCAAGGTCGCATCGACGGCAGTAGTTTCACAAATGATGGGACTTACACGCGAGGAAACACTGAATGCTGTTTCACTAGCGTGGGTTGATGGTCAATCACTTCGCACGTATCGCCACTTTCCAAATGCAGGTTCGCGCAAATCATGGGCAGCCGGGGATGCAACCTCACGTGCAGTAAGACTTGCACTGAT
>CAFBPE010000011.1_pt1 | contig 18284 bp, 21 predicted proteins | sample 7269641 | NCBI WGS metagenome assembly CAFBPE01 (sample SAMEA6814136, study PRJEB35770) | uncultured Actinomycetes bacterium | biome: Freshwater; feature: Freshwater reservoir; material: water | place: Czech Republic | collected 2017-06-27 | depth 30m m
GGCGAAGGGGACGTAGTTTTGTAGTCGATATAGTGGAGCGCATTGCACGGCAAACATCTTTGCCAATGAATAACTCTCTACACCTGATACGACCCGTAAGAGATCAGAGCAGATTGCGCGCGATGCAACGCTCTCTTAACGTGGATGGAGCAATGAGTCTGAAGCCCGGCGTTATACCCAGAGCCGATCTGGTCCTGATAGATGATGTTGTAACCACGGGGGCTACCCTGCGGGAGGCGGCCAGGGCCCTTACCGCCGCTGGATGCCACGTTATTGGCTCAGTTACCGCTTGCGTGGCCCAACCTCTACGATAGAGGCCACAAGCTCGATGTTTATCGAAAGGTTTTAGGCGATGCCAGCGTTTTTAGACAAGATCATGCGTGCCGGTGAAGGTCGACTCCTTCGTGAGCTTGGCAAGGTCGCTGATGCGGTAAATGCCCAAGAAGCCCGCGTAAGCGCGCTCTCAGATAGCCAACTACGCGAACAGACCAGCCTATTTCAAACTCGTTATGCCAACGGTGAATCACTCGATTCGATTATGCCAGAGGCCTATGCCGTAGTTCGCGAAGCGGCTAAGCGCACATTAGGTCAGCGCCACTATGACGTTCAAATTATGGGTGGAGCAGCACTTCACAGGGGAAATATCGCTGAAATGCGAACAGGTGAAGGTAAGACTTTGGTAGCAACGCTACCGTCATATCTGAATGCTTTAGCTGGCCGCGGAGTGCACGTTGTAACGACAAATGATTATTTAGCTGAGCGCGATAGTGAATGGATGGGTCGCATTCACCGTTTCTTGGGCTTAAAGGTTGGTGTCATTCTTGCCAATATGACGCCAGTAGAGCGTCGCGAAGCTTACGCCGCAGACATTACTTATGGAACTAACAATGAATTTGGCTTTGACTACTTACGCGACAACATGGCGTGGTCATTAGAAGAGTGCGTACAACGTGATCATTTCTTCGCAGTAGTTGATGAGGTTGACTCAATTTTGATCGATGAAGCTCGTACGCCTTTGATCATCAGCGGACCCGCCGATAAGGCAACAAAATGGTACGTAGAGTTTGCAAATCATGTCGGCAAATTACAACGCGATGTTCACTATGAAGTAGATGAAAAGAAGAAGACCGTAGGAATTCTAGAAGAAGGCGTAACAAAGGTCGAAGAGTTATTGAAAATCGGCAATCTGTACGAGGCCGCCAATACTCCAATGATCGGTTATCTAAATAATGCAGTGCGCGCAAAGGAGCTTTTCAAGCGCGATAAAGATTACGTAGTCATGAATGGCGAGCTACTTATCGTTGATGAGCACACTGGTCGCATGTTGGCCGGACGTCGCTACAGCGAAGGTCTGCACCAAGCTCTAGAGGCAAAAGAACGCATTGAAATTAAAGATGAAAACCAGACTCTTGCCACTATTACTTTGCAGAACTATTTCCGCCTGTACAGCAAGTTATCTGGAATGACAGGTACGGCCATGACGGAGGCCTCAGAGTTTCATCAGATTTACAAGCTAGGAGTTGTACCAATTCCAACGAACCGCGAAATGGTACGTATCGATGCCGCTGACTTGGTCTATAAGACCGAAGTTGGAAAGTTTGCTGCAGTAACGTTAGATATCGTTGAAAAGCATCGCAAAGGTCAGCCAGTCTTGGTCGGTACTGTCAGTGTTGAAAAATCTGAAGAGTTATCAGCGTTCCTGCGCAAATCAGGTGTTGCCCATGAAGTCTTAAATGCTAAGCACCACGAACGCGAAGCGGCGATCATCGCCCGCGCAGGCGTTAAGGGTGCAGTAACTGTTGCTACAAATATGGCAGGTCGAGGCACTGACATCATGCTGGGTGGAAACCCAGAGTTCATGGCCGACTTTGAACTTCAACGTCGCGGAATTTCTCCAGTAGATAACGCCGAAGCATATGAAGCTGCATGGCCCAATGAAATCCAGCGCCAAAAAGAAGCCGTCGCTAAGGGACATGAAGAAGTAGTAGCTCTCGGTGGGCTGTATGTTCTTGGAACCGAACGCCACGAATCACGCCGTATCGATAATCAGTTACGTGGTCGCTCTGGTCGACAAGGTGATCCAGGAGAATCACGTTTCTATTTATCATTACAAGATGACTTAATGCGTCGCTTCAACTCTGGAATGGTTGAACGTTTCTTAACTGCAGCTGGAATTCCAGAAGATGCTCCAATTGAGTCCAAGATGGTTAGCAATGCAATTCGTTCTGCACAGACCCAGGTTGAAGCCCAGAACTTTGAAATGCGAAAGAACGTATTGAAATACGACGATGTTATGAATAGACAGCGTCAAGTTGTTTATGGTGAACGGCGTATGGTGCTTGAGGGCAAAGATATTCAAGAGCAGGTAGCAACTTTTGTTCGTGAAACTCTAGAAGCCTATGTCGCGGCCGCAACATCTAATGGCTACGCAGAGGAATGGGATTTTGAAACACTCTGGAGTGCGATTAAGACTATTTATCCAATCTCTTTCAGTGTTGATGAATTAATTGCACAGGTAGGGTCACGAAGTGCTTTAGATGCTGATTACATAACGGCTCGAATTGTCGAAGACTGCGAAAAAGCTTATGCACATCGCGAAGAGACGTTAGGTGCAGAAGTTATGCGCGAACTTGAAAGAAAAGTTCTTCTTTCAGTGTTAGATCGCAAATGGCGCGAGCATCTATATGAAATGGATTATTTACAAGAAGGAATTGGTCTTCGCGCGATGGCACAACGTGATCCATTGGTTGAGTATCAGCGTGAAGGTTATGACTTATTCGCTGCAATGATGGATGCGATTAAAGAGGAAATCGCTGGCTTCTTATTTAATATAGAAGTTAGGGTTGAAAGCTCCAGCAACGAAGTAAGCGGTGCGGGCTTAGAGGCCAAACCTTTGCCAACATCAGGCCTTCAGTACACGGCTGCCGATGAAAATGGCGTTAAGACAACCGGTGAAGTTTCACGAAATGCACCATGTCCATGCGGATCCGGCAAGAAGTTCAAGCGCTGTCACGGCGCCGCTTAAAGAAGTTTAAGCGCTGTACAGAGCCAGCGATTGTCAACGCCTTCAAATCGAAGTACTAGACATCTCAAACGATCACCAAATCGAACCGTAACGGTTGTCTCGCAAATTCCATCTAGAGGTTCACTAATATGGAATTTTCTAATTCGACCAACTTCTTTCATAGACCCTGATTGCAATAAGAGCTCTGCGTAAATGTGGTGATGACATGCGCGCGCAAGCTGTGAAGGCTGGCGTCGACCAGCAAGAATCTCCAAAACGTTTCGAGCGAAGTTCAGATTCCACTCGGTTATGTCAGGTAAATCCCTTGCTGACGTTGGTTCAGGAGCAAAATCAGGGTCAAACTCATCATTAAAGCTACTTGGCACTAAATATAGTTTGGGCTTGGCTACTGGTGCTGGAGCTAGGCGTGGTCGGAAAATCTCTAAAATCGGATGGAGCCAGTCTTCTTGTGCATCACTAGAAATCGGTTCCAAGTTAATTGTGCTAAAGCTTGGTAGTTCATCAAAGATTGGGTTAGTTGTCATACCCACTAGATTTCTCTGAAAACTACGTGGATACCTCAACTAAATTGTTGAAACTTTCTCGTCCTAAAGTATGAGTGTGGATAAGGTGCCAAACTATCCTTGGCATCACCTTTAGTAAGCACATGGCATATAAAAAAGAATCATCACGTTCTCGCACCACTTTAGCAATCATCCTTATTATCGCCTCCTTTCTTTCGGCGTTCTTTCTTGCAAGTTTTTCTAATCGAGGTGATGACTATTGGTTGGTAACGAAAGATTTGGCCATCGGACATCAGATAGTTATTGGAGATATATCGCCGGGCCATGTAGATCTCGGGGGTAGCGCAAAGACGTACATATCAACCGATGAAGATCCAATCGGAATGGTCGCTTCGGCACAATTACAACCAGGACAATTGATTAGCCGCAATAGTGTCAGCATGAGTGGAGCTTTATTGGTCTCAAGTGCAGTTCCTTTAAGTATTCGAAGCTTGGATATTGCCGCTGGAATTCAGGTGGGAGAGCAAGTTGATATCTACTGGGTTATTGATTCTCAAAATGGCGAAATCCCCACTGATCCAGTGTTGATTTTGGGTGGAATTACCTTATTGAGTTTCGATGAAAAGAGTAAGAACTTCGGAACCGACGCATCACTGACTGTTGCCATTGAAGAGACTCAAGTTCTGCATCTCTTGCGTGCCACAACGCATGGTCGACTAGTGGTGGTGCGTACACATGTCTAACCTAGAGCTGCCAACGGTTATAACTGCAATCTCTAATCCAGAGGTAGAAGGATTTATTGCTGGGGCACTTTTTGCCCAGGGTTGGAGCGTAATTTTCAGAGCGATAGATTGTGATTCATTAGAAAATTACACTCGCACATTTCCAGAAAATACAGCCGCCGCACTTTTGATTTATTCACCCGATCTTTCTGGACTGACCGTAGTGCGTCTTGAGTCAGTAATGCGAACTGTAAAGGCAGTGGTGGGCTTTGCGCGTGAACCTGAAAAGGTGAGTGGATACAGCGATGTCCATGCCATACCTGCCACTACAACTGATTTGGTTAGTCTCGTCCGAGGATTTGTCAGAGCTCCTCTCATTCGACAAAACACACAACTTTCGCGTCAAAGCCGACGTGCCCATGTTTTAGCAGTTGGTTCCGCCGGAAGTGGCACAGGCTGTACAACCTTGGCACTCAACCTTGCCATGGAGCTAAGTGTTCTTGAAAAATCAACGCTGTTAATTGATGCAAATTTTCGAGCACCATCGATTGCAGCTCTCTTAGCGATTAGAAATGTACAGAGTGAAGCTGGATGGCGCACTTTAGCTCCAGGTTTATCTGTTGCAGAGATTTCGCAAGATCAGGCGTTGTCAATTGATTCTTATATGGAGCGTGCAACAACAACCTTTGATAACATCGTGATCGATTTAGGATCAATTTCTGGTTTATCAAATCGATTAACCGATCGACGCTGGACATCGACCATGACAACCTGGAGCTGTGATCAGGGTGATGAAATGATGATCGTTGCTCGGGCAGATCTATTGGGAGTCCACCGCCTTGAACAAGTAGTTGCATTGTTGGGAATGACCTCTATTCGAAGCAGCATTAGTTTCACTTTAAATATGCGCTCTCAGGGGCGAAAAGGGCAGGAGGAAGAGGCCAGATTCTTATCCATCGCTGCGCCGCTTCGCCCAACTGCAGTTCGAGTAATCAATCGTGATTCACGAGCAGCAGCTGCTGCACAAGCGGAGAAGGCCACATTTATAGAGGTTAATGAGCGCTCTGCGCTACGAAAGTCCATAGCCAAGATTGCTAGCGAGATGAAGGGATAATCTGCCTTAGTATTGGTCAATGCGAACTTATCTTGCGATTCGTCACAGCGAACTAGAGAGCTTTATCTCAACTCTTAGCATGCAGGTAGATGAGCTCTTTGCCCCAACGAGTGATTTTCTAGTAGAGAACGACGAGTGCGACTCAGAAGAACTTGAGTATTTACTGTCAGTATCGGCTGGTGAAAAAGCGTTAAAACTTCGTGCATCCCAGACATCTCCTGGCTTAGTTCTTGCAATCGATATTGATTACAACCAGATTGAACTCGAGAGCGCGGATACGGTCACTCTTAATTCGCCAATAAGTTGGGAACAAGTGCAGTGCGCGCTTCTCGCCTATGAAGGCGAGGAAGAGTTGACGTGGTTTGCAACTCAAGAGATTGCTGACGAACTGGCTGGCTGGAAATAGTAATGCCACAGTTTGAAACACTTTTGCAAGGACGTAGTTCGGTCACTATCGATCAAGCTCATCGCCTGCGAGAATTAGTCGCTGACTGGCAGCTCTTGTCTGACTTGTCTTTTGCGGATTTAATTTTATGGGTGCCCATAAGAAAAGATATAAAACTCTGGCCAACTGGACATGTAGCCGTTGCCCATATCCGTCCCACAACTACAGCTACAGTTTTTGCAAATGATGTTATTGGAGATGAAGTTAGTTGGGGGAGCCGCTCAACTTTGGATGAAGCTCTTTCAAGTGGAGAAATTGGCCACAACAGCGAACCAGAAAAATTTGGCGAGATCATGATCAAAGAAGAGACGATTCCAGTCCTCTTCGAGGGACACGTAATTGCAGTAATTTCTAGACATCGAAATGCCGATTTGATGCGATCTCCAAGTAGCCTGGAGCTTAACTACCGAGAAATCGCTAATAACCTGTATCAAATGGTTTCCCAAGGCTCATTTCCTTACTCCGGCGCAGGTTCTCTCTTTGAACCACTACCCAGGGTCGGTGATGGATTAATTCGCTTGGATGTTAATGGAGTTATCTCATATGCCAGCCCCAATGCACGATCAGCGTTTAGCCGAATGGGATGGAAGAGTGAGATTGAGAATAATAAGTTAGGCGATATTGCTGAAGCTGTAATTAAGAATTCACCAAATGCTCACGAAGAAGGTATCCGCACTCGTTTAAATGGAAAAACCTTGCGCCGAGTGGAGATAGATAATCAAGGCGCAACAATCGATCTGCTAGTGCTTCCTTTGCTGCAAGGTAGCGATCGAGTTGGTGCAATCGTCTTGTTACAAAATGTGACTGAGCTACGCCGACGAGATCGCGAACTGGTGACCAAGGATGCAACAATCAGGGAGATTCACCACCGCGTGAAGAACAACTTACAAACAGTTTCAGCGTTACTGAGATTACAAGCGCGTCGAATTGAAGATCCTGGTGCATCGTCAGCACTCAATGAAGCAGTGCGCAGAATTGCATCCATTGCTCTTGTTCATGAAACACTGTCAAGTAGTTCTGAAAACACAGTGGCATTTGATGATGTCTTAACGAGTCTAATATCCCACGCTCTTGAGTTAAGTCCACGCATGGGTGAGTTGAGTATTGAAAGAAAGGGCCAGCTTGGCTCTTTGGAGTCAAGACTGGCAACGCCTCTATCTTTAGTCGTAACAGAGTTAATGCACAACGCACTTGAGCATGGACTGGCGCAGCAAGGAACTAATATGTTAATTGAGCTGCAGCGCTACAGCAATGAGTGTGTGATCAAGATTAGCGATGATGGAGTTGGTTTGCCCGAGGGATTTAACTTAACGACGTCATCAAACTTGGGATTACAGATAGTGCGAACGCTGACCGAAAATGAGTTAAAAGGAAAGTTAACTTTAATCTCAACTGATGCAGGAACGGTCGCTACATTGCGCTTCCCGCTATAAGTAATTTAGAAAGAGTTTTGCTGCTCCATCAAACGTGCACGATTTCGTGCGGCACGGCGCTTCAATGCACGGCGCTCATCCTCAGATAGACCACCCCACACACCAGCATCTTGTCCGCTCTCAAGTGCCCACGCTAAGCATGGCTCCTTGACGATGCAGCGCTGACAGACTTTTTTAGCCTCTTCAATTTGAGTAAGTGCTGGACCAGTATTTCCCACGGGAAAGAAGAGCTCAGGATCTTCATCGCGGCAGGCCGATTGATGTCGCCAATCCATGTGCATGCCTCCTTTAGCCTCCTGTATGGGAGGCCCATCATCGCTTAACACCGTTGTTACTGCGCGCTCAATTCGCGCGCAAGGTGGTAATTCTCTCGCCTTATGCTGTGATTAACAAGGATGAAAGCGAAAAGATTTCTAGAATTAGGGTGATTTAAGTCGCGCGTGCCCCCGACAGGATTCGAACCTGTGCACCCGCCTTCGGAGGGCAGTGCTCTATCCCCTGAGCTACGGGGGCTCAATAGGTATGGATGTAAGGCTATCAGCGGGTGCAGATAAGTCGTGAAACTGAAAGAATTGCGCTCATGAGTTCAACTACCTACTGCGCGACAGGGTGTTTTTGGGGCGCTGAGCGCCGATTCTGGTCTATGCCAGGAGTTATTGAGACAAGTGTTGGGTACATGGGTGGGACGCTGGCACAGCCAACATATGAACAAGTGTGCACCGGCGAAACAGATCATGCTGAAGTTGTAAAAATTGTTTTTGATGAATCGAAGATTAGTTATCAAGAGATTGTGGAAGAGTTTTGGACGATGCATGATCCAACATCCCTGAATCGCCAAGGGGGAGACATTGGCACCCAATACCGAAGTGCACTCTTTACGACGACTCCAGAACAGTATGTGACGGCCGTGCAATCGCGAAACATTTATCAAGGTGTTTTAACCAGTGAAGGTTTTGGCGAAATTACAACTGAGATTCTGGATGCAGAGGGTATTGAGTATTTCCCAGCTGAGGATTATCACCAAAAGTATTTGCAGAAGAATCCACAAGGTTATGACTGTCATTCAAGCACTGGAATCGCATATCCAAACTCAGGAGTAAAAGCATGAGTGGAAAAGAGTATCCGGTAAAAATAAATGAAGATGAGTTGAAAGCGGCGGTTGACCCACTCTCATATGACGTATTACGAAATGCAGCAACTGAACGACCATTTACTGGTGAATATACCGACACCGATAAAATTGGTGTGTACAAATGTAAAGCGTGTGCAGCCATTCTTTTTAAGAGCCAAACAAAGTTCCACTCAGGTTGCGGATGGCCATCTTTTTATGCACCAAATAGCGATGATGCCGTGGAGTTAATTGAAGATCGCTCTCTGTTTCCACGCGTGCGTACCGAAGTTCGATGTGCTGCTTGTGGATCACACTTGGGCCACGTATTCAAAGGTGAAGGCTACGATGTTCCAACTGATGAGCGTTGGTGTATTAATTCAGTTTCGCTGATTTTAGAAGATAACTAATAATCCAAGCCTCTAGATTCATGGACAGCCTGGTAGCAGTACCAAGCTATAACACTTCTATATGGATGAAGCTTTTCACCAATGGCATCTAAATCCTTAGCTGAGGTCTCTTCCTTGCTTTTGTGTATGAGATCCCACCCTCGTCGGACAGCTAAATCACCTGTAGGCCAAATATCTAACCGTCCTAGTTGAAACATCATAAACATTTCAACTGTCCAGCGCCCGATTCCCCACAAAGAAGTCAATGCATCGAAAATCTCTTGGTCATCATGAATTTCATCGATTCGATCGATAGGAATAGATTTATCAAGTACTGCGCCGGCTAAGCCTTTAATTGTTCGATTTTTAGCCCCTGAAATACCGATTTCTCGCAGCGCTAGGTCATCTAATTTTATGAGCTTTCGTGCAGTTATCTGACCTTTGCATACAACAACTAAGCGAGCATGAATAGTTTCGGCCGCTTTAGTTGCAAGTTGTTGAGAAATTACTGAGCTAACAAGAGATTCGAAGTTAGTCTCACTTTTCTCCGAACGTCCTATTGTGCATAAAGGTCGTCGATCGATCAGCGGTGCGAACTTCTTATCTAGAACCGCAACTTCAGCAACTACACGTCGCATTGTGCGTGTTGAGTGAACAGCCACAACTTATAATGAGAAAGTTGGATACTCATCTGTGACGAGAACCAAGGCATAACCAACTACTCGGTTCCAGTAGGCGATAGTTCCTACTACGCCTTCTGCACAGCGCTCTGGATAGTTTCCAGTAAATAGAATGCTAAACCAAGCGATAAGAGTTAAAACTGCGGCGTAAATAATGTAGAAAACTCCCACTACGTACAATGGAAGTGCAAGTAACCATTTAACAAGGGGCAGCCAGCGATTCAACGCCTTTGCATCTACAACTGGAAAAGTAACGCTAACGATTTCATTTTCTTCAATCGATGGATATTCATCGGTGAGTAAGAACACATAAGCATCGACACGGGTTTGTAGCGAAAGCAAAGCTTCATTAAATGCCAAGAGATATGTTGGATAAATCTGCCGCACCACAATTGCCAGGGCAACTGGTAGAACAAAGAATCCCACTGCATAGCTATTTGCGCTATTGAAATCTGATGGCGCAAAAGATGCTACAAATATGAGCATTGGTACGGCAAGGATGATGCGAAAAAACGCTGTGGTCCGATCTCGCTGTGTAAGGCTGACATCGATCTGGGTCTCAATTTGTTGGCTCATAGCGGCAATTTTAGCCAACCTCGCGCCCTCTATTGTCTTTTGCATGAGAAATGCTCTATTTTTACACTTCTTGCACTCGGATTTGCAGGTTTTTGCAGGATATGACGCTATGTGAGGTGAATATGGCTGGAATTAAGGAGGTTGCAGAAGAGGCAGGTGTCTCAACTGCAACTGTGTCACGGGCTCTGCGCGGGCTCCAGCATGTCAATGATGCAACACGATCCAAGATTATCGCCGCGGCAGAAAAATTGGATTATCCATTAACGCCAGTTCGGCCCAATACCTCACATGGGCGCACAAATAGCGTTGGGGTTGTGGCCCCATATATTTCTAGATGGTATTTCTCGCAGGTAATTAACGGCGCCGAGCAAGCCCTTCGCGAGGCCGGCCTTGATTTACTTTTGTATAACTTCAGTGCCATGAAGGGCCGCGAACGTTTATTTCAACATCAACTTCTTAAGGGCCGTGTTGATGCTTTGATCGTGATCTCATTGCCGCCAACAGAGGAAGAGTTTGATTCAATGCTCAGCCTTGGAATTCCAATTGCATTGGTCGGCATGGAGCATTCAGAGTGTGCCAGCATAAAAATCGATGATGTAGCTGGTGCCCGTACGGCAACGCAACACCTTGTTAATCAAGGACATAAAAAAATCGGATTAATGTCTGGTCGACCCGATGACCCATTTAATTTTAGCGTTCCACAAGATCGTCGCAAGGGTTTCATGTCAGTACTGGCCGAAAACGGACTTGAATGGCTTCCTTCGCGTGAAGTTCATGGCGACTTTACAATGCACACGGCTTCACGAGCGATGGATGATTTATTAGCTAGACCGAATCGTCCCACTGCGATTTTTTGCGAGTCTGATGAAATGGCGATGGGTGCAATGCAGGCACTTCGCCGGCACGGGCTAAAAACCCCAGATGATATTTCCATAGTTGGTTTCGACGGTCATGAGATGGCAGAGTTTTCTGAGTTAACAACAATTGAGCAGCCAGTTCAGTTGATGGGAGAGATGGCGGCATGGTCGATTATGGAACGCCTACGAAAGCCCAATGTTGTTGCGCCTTCGCTAGTTCTGCCAACGACGCTAGTGGTGCGAAGTACTACTCGGCGTCTTACCCCAGCTGAACAAGGGCAATAAAAACCTAACAATAAGGCTAAGTCAGGGTAATCTGTCCGCCATGACTGACAACAATGTAACCGCTCCGGATCTGGCACAACTACTTACTCACCACTCTGAAAAATGGCGTGGCTTTGACAGAGATGTCTTGCCGTTGCCAGTAGCTGAGATGGATTTTCCAATTTCGGAGCCAATAAAAAAGACACTTCTGGATATGGTTTCCAAATCGGATTTAGGGTACTTGGGTTTAGTGCCAGAGTTGCCAGCGGGTTTTGCAAAGTTTGCTTCAGAGCGATGGGGTTGGGACGTAGATACATCTCAAGTGCGAGTTGCAGCAGATGTTGGAGTTGCCGTCGTTGAAGTTTTGAGAGTGTTTACAAAGCCTGGCGATACTATTTTAATTAATTCACCGGTTTATCAAAACTTCTATAACTGGATGAACGAGACTCATCTAGAGAAAATCGATGTGCCATTTACCCGTACGGGCGATGAGAGCTTTGATAAGAATCCTTGGGAACTCGATTGGGATGCTGTAGAGAAAGTTTATGCATCAGGTTTAAAAGTTCACTTGATGTGCTCACCGCATAATCCCCTTGGAAGAGTCTACTCCCGAGACGAACTTACCCGCGTGGCTGAGATGGCTAAGAAGTACGGAGTTCTAGTTATCAGTGATGAGATACATGCACCACTTACATACAAAGGCAGTGAGTTCATACCTTTCTTGTCTCTTAATGAAACGGCGCGCGAAGTTGGCCTAGCAGTAACTGCGGCGTCAAAGGGATGGAATATCGCAGGGCTTAAGTGCGCAATTATTGTTTCGCAAAATGATGCCATCAATGAGCGGTTAAAAAAGCTTCCTATTGCTGTTCATTTTCGTGCATCGATCCTTGGAGCTTTCGCTTCAGCATCAGCATTTGCCGATAGTGGCATCTGGCTAGACTCAGTTATCAAGCAGTTAGACCAGAATCGATTAATGATTAAGGAGCTCTTAACTGCAAAATTACCATCGGTGAGATATCACATTCCGCAGAATAGTTATCTAGCGTGGTTGGATTTGGAAGCTCTTAATCTAGGCGAGAATCCAGCTGATACGTTGTTAGCAAAGGGAAGAGTGGCATTTAACCCTGGACATACCTATGGAGCTCAATGTTCTCAGTATGTGCGTTTGAACTTTGCGACCAGCCCAGCGATTATTTCAGAGGCTATCGATCGTATTGTTCGAACAGTTTAATTGAGTGTTAAGACTTATGACTATTACAATTACCTCATGAGTAATGACCGACATATTGAAACTTCGGCAATAACTGCTGGGCGCCCAGAGGTCTCACCGGATGCCTCGCTTAATCCTTCAGTGGTTTTGACGTCGACCTTTCACGCAGGTGGCCCAATTGGTTATGGCCGTTATGGCAACCAAACATGGAACGCACTTGAAGCCGCCATCAGTGAACTCGAAGGTGGGCAGACATTAGCTTTTTCATCTGGGATGGCTGCCATAAGTGCAGTGTTTTCAATATTGCCAGTAGGCGCACCAGTAGTTGCATCCAATCAGGGCTATAGCGGAGTCATGACCCTTCTTAACTCTTTTCATGAAAGCGGCCGATTAGAAGTTCGATTCGTGGATGTTGTTAATACAGATGAAGTTATTGGCGCGATGAAAGGCGCAGCACTTATCTGGCTGGAGTCTCCCACTAATCCCTGTCTAGATATTGCTGATTTACCAGCGCTTATTTCTGCAGCTAAAAAGTTTGGTATAGGGGTAGGCGTTGATAACACTTTTGCAACTCCACTTGTGCAGAATCCATTGGCAATGGGCGCCGATATTGTTATGCACTCTGTCACTAAGTTTTTGTCGGGCCACAGCGATGTATTAATGGGCTCGCTATCTACTAATGATCCCGCCCTCTTCAAGCGTCTGCACGAATCACGCAGTTTTAATGGATCTATTCCTGGCCCATTCGAAGCCTGGTTAGCACTTCGTGGAATCCGAACATTTCCACTGCGATTTAATAAGGCCCAGGAAAACGCTAAGCATTTAGTGGAGAAACTATCGGGACATGCAAAGGTCAGCCGTGTCCGCTACCCAGGCTTTGGAGCTGTCATTTCATTTGAAGTAGCTGGAACTGCCGAAGAAACGCAAAAAGTATGTGATTCTTCGCGCCTGATTGCACACGCTACAAGTCTTGGTGGAGTTGAATCATTGTGGGAACGTAGACGACGTTGGCCTATGGAGAGTGCGACCGTTCCGGAGCAGTTAATTCGATTATCGGTTGGCTGCGAACATGTTGACGATATCTGGAGCGACATCGAGAGCGCCCTCTCGGCTATCTAGAGAAATTTTTGGCAATTGCGAGTATTTTTATCATATGGTTAAAGCATTTCGGCGATTATTTGCGGCGGTAACTGTCGCGGTATTAGCTTTTCGCGCCGTTGGCTCCTTTCTATCCTGGATTGAGCATCAAGAAGATACAACTGCAGATGCATGGGTTGATGAAGACGAGTTTGAAGATGCCTGAGACTGACTACCTACCAGGGGTATGCAATATTGGTGGCGGTGAAGTTCGCCGAAGGCAGTTTGTTGCCTTAGTTGGTTTATTTTTCTCAATTACTTCTCTGATTGCTCTCATCGTAATGAATGCACCACGAGAAGCACGGATAGGAATCTTCTTTCCGCTGCTCGTTGCATCAGTTGGCTACGTTCAGTCGCGAAGCAAGTTCTGCCTTGCATTTGGTTTCGCTGGGACATTCAACTTTGGAAAGCTGGGAGATATCTCACGAGTAAGTGATGCAGACAACAGGGCAACTGACCGTAAAACTGCGCTGACTATTCTCTTAAAATCATTTTTATTAGCGGCTATAGCGACATTGGTGGTACTAGCAGTACCCTTTTAAGTATGAAGATTCATATTCATACACGCAATGTAGATTTAGCCGAAGATTTTAGAGCGATAGTAGAAGAGAAACTTAACAAAATGGAGCGATTTAGTGTTGTTATAGATCGTGTTGAAGTTGAGATTCTCCATGAGAACAACCCTCGCCAGGGAAAGAATTCACACCGTGTTATTTTGACTTCACATGGATCAGGACCATTGCTTAAGTCAGAGGCAGCCGAATTTAACGATGTTGCTGCTTTTGATTCAGCAGTAAAGGCTTTTGAATTTCAGATTCGAAAAATCCATGAGCGAACCAAAGAGTTCGATCGTGATACTTTAAAAAATCATAAGTACATTATTTAAACTATTGCAGTTCCATCTTTACGGGTTGCAGTCAAGCTAGCCACTGTTGTTATTGCCAAACTTGCCACAATGACGCCAAGACTAATCTCTAAGCTGACCTCTGGAATTTGCACTCCGGCAACTTGGTCAATGCCGATGCCATGTAAGGCCTCCATAATCATTTTTACGCCAATAAAAGCCAAAATAAAGGAAAGCCCCTTGGAGAGAAATACTAATCTGGCCAATAAACCTTCTAGCAAAAAGTAGAGTTGACGCAGTCCCATTAAGGCAAAGACGTTTGCCGTAGTAACGATGTATGGGTCTTTAGTTAGACCAAAGATTGCAGGTATCGAGTCCAATGAAAAGACCAAGTTAGTTAGACCTAAAGCAATTAAGGCGATCGTAAATATACTTAACCCTCTAGCTTTTAGGGAAGTTACGACTCGGCCTTCCTTCCACTCGTCATCTTCATTTTCTTTAGCCAATTTATAGGCTGTGTAGATAAGAAATGCGCCGAAGAGAAAGAAGATACTGGAAAAGCGTGCAATCAGAGCTGCTCCAAGTGGAATAAGTAATCCTCGTATTGCAATTGTCAGCATGATTCCAAGCAGAAGTACTAGTTGCTGCTTCTCTTTTTGTACCTTTAAGTGAGTCAAGAGAATAATAAAGACAAAGATGTTATCGACCGAGAGCGCGTATTCAGTTAACCAGCCCGCAAAAAACTCTTTTTGACCTTGTTCGTTGGTCCAGTGAGGCAAGAGGGCACCAAAGACGAGCGCAGTCCCAATATAGAAAACTGTCCAAAACGATGCCTCAAAAATCGTAGTCGGTTTGTTTCTACGAAGAATCGCAAGAATTAGATCGAAGACTATTACTGATGCCAGAACGCCAATAGTTATGATCCATGTCGTCGTAGATTCCATGGAACGTATTCTGCCAGTTAGTTAGAGATCCAGATGCACGAACGTGCGGGTAGTAGTTTTTTCGAACCATGTACTTGGATATCGCCAAAGCTTGACAGCAAAACTTCTCCTGGCACGTCAACTTCCTTGCTGTGACTAGATAAATTCATCACAACCGTGACGGATCCTCGCATAAATGCAAGTAAGGAGTCATCGTGATTGCCATGAATAGGGGATTGAACCCACGATATCTTCTGGCTTGCCAAGAGATATTGGCGACGAAGAGTAAGTGCTTGTCTAAAGAGATTGAGAATGCTTGATGGATCTTTGTCTTGATTCTCCACCGTAAAGCGCTGCCACGATTGAGCGATAGGCAGCCATGGTTTACCCGAAGTAAATCCAAAAGGTGTTGAATCTCCAGACCAGGGAAGTGGTACTCGTGCGCCATCGCGCCCCTTCACCGTTCCACCGGAGCGAATAAATGAGGGATCTTGGCGATCGCTGTCACTAAGTTCGCCATCGGGCAGTCCTAACTCTTGACCGGCAAATATGTAACTAGAGCCAGGAAGAGCAAAAACGAAAAGTGCAAGTGCGCGAGATTCCTCATCACCTATTCGAGAAGCAACGCGAGGAGAGTCGTGATTACTTAGCGCCCAAGTAGGCAGAGCGTTGACGGTCGCATTTAACTCAATAGAGCGATTGATAACTTCATATAAATGAGCGGCTTCAAAAGGTGCCGTAAGCAAATCAAAGTTAAATACTTGGTGCAACTCATCTGGACGGACATACTTTGTTGCATTAATTGGCGGATGCACCCACGCTTCGGCAACTGCCATAATTTCGCGATCACCGTAAGAATCAAAGAGCTTTCGCCAACGGCGATAAATCTCATGCACGCCTTGTCGATCAAAGTAGGGCACTGAGAGAAGTAGGGCGTTGCGTGTTTCATGATCCATTGGGTAATCAAGTCGCAGTGCATTACTCAAACCCTGCGGATCGTGGTGGTTCTTTAAAATATCTTCTTTTACTAAACCGTGGGCAACATCGATGCGAAAGCCATCAACTCCTCGATCTAACCAAAAGCGAAGCGTCTCTTCAAAATCTTTATTGACATCGTCATTGTCCCAATTTAAATCAGGTTGTGATGAGTCAAAGAGGTGAAGGTAATACTGTCCGTCGGCCACTTGAGTCCACGACGGCCCACCGAAAAGTGAAATCCAGTTATTAGGGGGAGTCCCATCGGGATTGGCGTCATAGAAATGAAAACGTGCACGCTCAGGTGAACCTGGGCCAGCGCCAAGTGCGGCTTGAAACCATTCATGCTGATCCGAGAAGTGGTTGGGTACAACATCTGCAAGCACCTTCATATGAAGCTCATGCGCGTGATCTATAAGTGACTGTGCATCTGCAAGATTGCCAAAGCGAGGGTCTACATCGCGAGGATCTGCAACGTCATAACCACCATCTTTATTTGGGGATGTGTAAAAAGGGCTAAGCCAAATTGCATCCACCCCAAGTTGCTGAACATATTCAAGTTTGGATGTAATTCCAGGGAGGTCACCCTCACCGTCACCATTTGAATCAAAGAAAGAGCGTGGGTAAATCTGATAAATCACCGCTTCTTTCCACCACGGCAACGATTTCATTGCTTGAACTTAAACCACCCGAGCGTTATAAATCTATGTAATAAACCTGAAAGCAGGGCTGCAATGTTTCGCTTTGATAACGTTTCAGTGAGAGAGCTTAGCCTCGACCTCTTTCATAAGAGTATGAATATCGCGCGAGATCTGATGCAGCTCGACCAACTCGGCCCGAGCATTATTTCGTGCCTCTTTGGCTAGCTCAAACTCTGCAAGTGAAGCGGTATGAGTTTCATTTATAGTGTCTTCGACTTTTTTAGACTGAACTTTTTGTCCAACCATTATTATCGAGAGAAGCACTAACTGTAGAAAAGTCTGAGCCACCCAAGAGATGATGACAATTGAGTCTCCAGATTGCAAAGCTTTGGGCAGAGAAATCAATGCAATCGCTGCAAAGATGTATGCACACCACATCGTTGCAACCCCATCAGTAATTATTGTTGCAAGCCACATATTAAAACGTTTCATACTAAAAGAGTATCGAAAAAATCTATCAATCAGATGGAGAAGGGCTTGCCTTTACAGATTTTGATTTCTTAGTAGTAGGTTTTTTGGTAACTTTCAAAGTCTTTTCTGGCTCAACTGGCTCAACTGGCTCAATGGGAGGCGGACCCATTGCTAGAATCGCTGCATCCCGAATTGAATTTGCTAGCGCGATGGCTGCTCGTTGGGCAGCTAGAACTTCACTCTTTGCTGTGGGGTTCTTGGCTACTTTTAGCGCGCTTTTAGCGCTGCGGTTTGCATCGTTGACGGCGTTCGTAAAGATTTGATTGATCTTCATGCGATCCCGTTCGCGGCTCTTAACAATATTTTCAAAGGAAGCCTTGGCTACTTTGTATTGAGCCAACAAAGTTTGATAATCCAGCGATGGCGAAGGCGACGGGGTTGGCGAAGGCGACGGGGTTGGCGTGGCATCTGCGAAAGAGGAGCTTGCAGAGCTCACTGCTATACAGAGCCCAAGGGCTACCACTGCAATACGGGGGAATCTCATGGCTACATAGTGCATCACTTCTTTGTGTTTTCTCTGTGAAAGCCGATAAATGCCATCGAATTTATTGGCAATGCGCTCAAGGCGTGAAAGAGTGGTGCAATGGCCGAGCTGATAATGATTGTCGACGACGAACCAGGGGTGCGCGCCCTGCTCAATGACACTCTTCGCATTGCCGGCTTTGAGACAATTGAAGCCGGTGATGGCATGTCGGCTTTAACGCTCTTGCGCACAAATAAGCCGGCCCTGATGGTGATAGATATAAACATGCCTTTGATGGATGGATTTGAACTTGTAGAGCGCCTGCGTACCAATAATGATTTAACACCAGTTCTAATGCTCACGGCACGTGAAGACAAAGGCGACATTGCCAGAGGATTAAAAATCGGCGCAGATGACTATGTGATTAAGCCATTTGGACTTGAA
>CAFBPE010000012.1_pt1 | contig 17338 bp, 19 predicted proteins | sample 7269641 | NCBI WGS metagenome assembly CAFBPE01 (sample SAMEA6814136, study PRJEB35770) | uncultured Actinomycetes bacterium | biome: Freshwater; feature: Freshwater reservoir; material: water | place: Czech Republic | collected 2017-06-27 | depth 30m m
AACAGCGTGCATCAATCCTGGAATCTCTTGATCAATGGCAGCATCCTTGTAATAGGTCACTCCCTGAACTAAAGAGTTAGCGCAGTTTCCTACGCCAATTATTGCAACACGGATGTCGCCTTTACCGGTCGTTATATTCACTTTCATTTCCTCTCGGTTTTGATCATGTCTTCCAGCCAAGCGATCTCTCGATCAGCTGATTCCAGTGAGTGGCGTCGCCACTCTTCTAGATATTTATCGATTCCAATTGGTGACTTCTCGAGTTCACCACGCAGAATCTCTGCCTTCTCCTTGAGACGGCGATGGCGCCCCTCAAGAATTCGTACTCTGTTATTTGCAGATGTTGGGGAAAAAAATGCAAAACGGATTTCAAAGCCTTCGTCTTCCCATGTATCTGGACTGACTGTCTCGGTTAAATCTGAAAAGCGCGTAAGTCCCTTATCGGTGATGGCATAGACAATGCGCGAGCGCCGTGATGTGCTCTCCATCTGGCTCTCTTCAATAACGCCGCCTTCAACCATTCGGCGAAGTTGCGGATAGAGCACTGAGAATGAGAGCGCCCGAAATGGTCCAAAGATCGCTCCCATACGCTTTCGTAGCTCATAGCCGTGAAGGGGGTTCTGGGATAAAAGGCCTAGGAGGGCGAACTCAAGTGAATCACTGCGTGAACGCATTCCTGCCCCTTCCCTATCGGCCTATATATCGATTCGATATATCGAACCGTAATGTAACCCGATACGTTCTACGCTGCAACTCGAGACAAATCAGGTGTGGCGTACGCCTCAGTACCCCACCTTTCGCCCTTACCCTGATGCTTAGCGCCTATCAAAGCCGATAGGCCCTTAGGAATAGGACGATAGATGTCTCTACTTACATGGAAACTGCATGGAGATGGAAAATCAATATCCCACGGCGAGGTCGTCTCGACCGATGAACGCCTGACCTGGCCTCGTACGATCGGTGTGGGTTTACAACACATCGCTGCGATGTTTGGTGCAACCTTCCTCGTTCCAATCATCACTGGCTTCCCACCTACGACCACTCTCTTCTTCTCTGGCGTTGGCACTCTTCTATTTTTGGCACTCACTCAAAATAAAGTTCCTAGCTATCTAGGGTCATCCTTTGCCTTCTTGGCCCCTATCGCTGCTGCCAAGACAAGTGGCGGAATGGGCGTTGCACTGGGCGGCGTTGTTGTTACCGGTGTTATTTTGGCCCTTGTTGGCCTCATCGTTCGCCAAGCGGGTATCGGTTGGATCAACTGGCTTCTACCTCCAGTTGTTACTGGAACCATCGTGATGGTTATTGGCTTGAACTTAGCCGGTGCTGCAAAAAATAACTTTGTTGCAGGTCCAACAGTAGGTCTAGTTACCCTTGCATCAATTGCAGTAATCGCTGCATTCTCTCGAGGCTTCTTAAGTCGCATCAGCATCTTTGCTGGCTTAGTTATTGGCTATGCAGTTGCTTATGCAATGGGAGATGTTACAACTGATGGCATTAAGGCAGCTAAATGGTTTGCGATGCCTACATTTACTAATCCAACATTTGATGGCAAGGCAATCGTCTTGTTCCTACCTGTTGTACTCGTCTTAATTGCAGAAAACGTTGGACACGTTAAGGCCGTTGCTGCGATGACTGGTAAGAATCTCGATGATCAAATGGGTACTGCTCTGATGGCCGATGGAATTGCAACAACTCTTGCAGGTTTCGGTGGCGGTTCAGGTACTACAACCTATGCTGAAAACATTGGCGTTATGGCGGCAACCCGCGTGTATTCAACAGCTGCATATTGGATCGCCGGTGTTGGAGCAATTGGTTTGTCTCTGTCCCCTAAGTTCGGAGCAGTGTTGAGCTCTACTCCAGTTGGCGCACTTGGTGGCGTTGGCGTAGCCCTCTTTGGAATGATCGGTGTACTTGGTGCACGCATCTGGATTGAGGGCAAAGTTGATTTTGCTAACTCAACTAACTTGATAATCGCAGCATCGGCTTTGATTATCGGTATTTCAGATATGTCATGGACTCGTGGAGATTACACATTCAGTGGAATCATCAATGCAACGCTAGTTGCCATTGTCGGTTACAGAGTTCTCAACTCAATTGCATCAGCTCGAGGTAACAACTAATCTAGTTATATGGTGATTCCATCGCGGCTAACTGAATATCTCGTGGCCGCGATGGTCATCATGTTGGTACCAGGACCCAGCGTTTTATTTACAATCGCTCGCGCAATTGCATGGGGGCGAAAAACAGCGGTCGCTACAGTCGCTGGCAATGCAGCCGGCATGTTGGTCTTATCAGTATTTGTTGCGCTGGGCCTTGGTCCAATCTTGCAGCGATCAGAGCTGGCGTATAAATCTGTTCAATGGGGTGGTGGCCTTTACTTAATGTATTTAGGAGTCGATGCGATTAGACATCGACGCGTGCATGCAGCTGACATGACAAACCAAGGAGATATAGCTCCCAGTGTGAGGCGTTCGATTCGTGATGGTTTCTGGGTAGGTGCCCTCAACCCGAAGGCAATAGTTTTCTATGCAGCAGTGTTGCCTCAATTCATCGATCGCGAACGCGGCAGCGTGACTGCGCAGTTAATACTCCTGGGGGCGATCTTCTCGATTCTTGCTTTTCTATCTGATGGAACCTGGGGTTTATTGGCCGGTACTGCGCGCCAGTGGTTAGCAACGGATCCGCAGCGACTTGAAACAATGCGCGCAGTTGGTGGATCGATAATGATTCTTCTGGGCATAGCAGTCCTAATATCTGCAATTGTCAGTGGCTAAGGGCAGACTAGCCTCATGAGAAAACCTATTAAACCAGCGCGCGAAAATATTTCTCCTTCCGACTTAACCTTTGGCCTCTCAACATGTAAGCGCTGTCTATGGGTTAAATACTGGTACAAAGTAATTATGCCTGGCCAGTTCCCGCTGGTTGGAACTTTTGCAAACATGCAAGAGGAGCATTTTCATCGCGCCGATATGCCAACTATCGATTCATCACTTCGTCCCGGTACAGTCACAAAGTGGGGTGAATGGGTAAAAAGCAAGCCCTTGCAAATTAACGGCAGCGATACACGCTGGCGCATTCTTGGAAAGTACGATCTTGTATCTACGAATGACGATGGAACCATTGGACTCATTGACTGCAAAGTCTCAGATAGCGCTCGCGATAACGGTGCCTTCTACTCCCCGCAACTAGAGGCCTATGCCTACGCACTAGAAAACCCAGCTGCAGGTAAATCTGCCAGTGTGGCATCGATTGGTTTACTTGTATGGAATCCAGTCTCAGCAATTGGTGAGGATAAAAACTCGTATGGATTCTCAGTAACTCAAAAATACTTACCGGTTGAGCGCGATGTCCCAAACTTTTTAGCAACGATCGAAGATTTCATCAATGTGCTTGAAGGTGAGCTTCCAGAGCCAGGATCAGAGTGCCAAACATGTACATACCTTGTTGCTCGCAATGGATTAGATTCGCTTTAATCCTCTTCGCCGGCAACGTTAATATCGTCAGGCTTACTCTTTTTGGGAGCATAGATATCGACGTACTCTTGTCCTGACATCTCAGCAATCTTTGCGACAATCTGGTCAGTTACAGTGCGCAGGTACTGCAGATCAGTTGAGTCGCCATCAAAGTACATTGCTTCGCCAAAAACCATACCTACGCGGTGAAGATTTGGAATAACTTGTCCAGTCGGTTGAATTTTGTCGGTGTTAGACATTGCCACTGGAATAACTGGAGCACCTGATTCAATCGCCAAACGAGCGATTCCAGTGCGCCCTTTATAGAGTCGACCATCAGGAGAGCGTGTTCCTTCAGGGTAGATTCCTAAGCACTTACCTTCGGCTAAAACTTGAAGTCCTGTAATCAAGGCCGCCTCTGAGCGTCGGCCACCTGAGCGATCGACAGGCACCTGACCCAAGGCTTTGAAGGTTACTTTTTTGAGCAAGCCTTTTGGTCCAGGAGATGTGAAGTACTCACTCTTTGCAAGAAACGTTACTTTGCGGGGCACAACCAATGGCATAAATATCGAGTCGCTAAAGGATAAATGATTTGAGGCGATAATTACTGGCCCTTTAGCAGGCACGTTGCGCAGGCCTTTAACTTTGGGACGAAAAGCGCTCATTAAGAAGGGGGTCAGGAAGGCCCTCAAAATGCCGTAAGGAAGGTTGTTGAACACGTGCCTAATTTACCTCGCTATCGCTGCATATGACACTATCTGAGGGTGAGCAAAGAGCCGAATTTCCCCGATAACCAGGGCGAGGATGAAAACGAACTCATTCGCAGCGAATTTGAATCAATAGTGGAGGGACTTTCTCTGGACGAGTCCTCTCCAACAACCTATCTCGATGAGTTAGATAGTTTTGATCGTGCCGACAGGTTTATCGCACCGGCTCCCCCGGCACAGAGCCTGCGCGCAACTTTTCTTAACGCAAAAGATGCAATTGTGCGCTGGTTCAATCGTGGTCACCACGATGATGACGGAAGCAGGGTATGAGTAATTTTCGTTGGGGAATTTTAGGAACCGGTGGAATCGCCTCGGCATTTGTTGAGGATCTTAGATTAGCTGATGGTCATGTTGTGACAGCTGTTGGATCCCGCTCTCTTTTCACAGCGCAAGAGTTTGCAAAGAAAACTCCGGGAGCACGGGCATATGCCAGTTACGCCGAATTAGTGCACGATGACAATGTCGATGCAATTTATGTTGCAACTCCACATCCATGGCATAAAGAGCACACATTGCTTGCGCTCAATGCATCGAAACCGGTTCTTTGCGAAAAACCTTTTGCAATTACTGCGGTTGAAACTCAAGAGATGATGAAAGCCGCGCAAGCAAATAACGTTGCATTACTTGAAGCGATGTGGACCAGCTATCTGCCGCATATTGCTAGCGTTCGCAAAATATTGAGCAGTGGAGTTCTAGGTGAAATTTATAGCGTGGAGGCTGATCACGGTCAACGTTTAGCAGATAGAGGTATCGCACGACTAGTTGATCCTCACCTGGCAGGTGGGGCCTTACTTGATTTAGGAATCTATCCCGTTTCATTTGAGCATTTGGTTTTGGGTGCCCCTGACACGATTACATCGAGTGCCGTAATGACCGATCGCGGTGTTGATGCACAAACAAGTGCGATCTTCGATTACAAGAGTGGTGCGCAAGCAATCATCACTACAAATATGATCGCCAGGACACCTTGTCGAGCAGTGATATCTGGATTACTAGGGCGTTTAGAAATAGATAGCATTTTTTATAATCCTGCATCAATGCGGGTAGTACTAACTGATGGCACTACAACGCAATATCCAAATACATATCTCGGGCATGGGCTTCGTGAACAAGCTATAGAGATGGCGCGCGTTGTAAGCAATGGTCAGCTGGAATCAGCGTTGATGCCTTGGAGCCAGACTCTGGCAGTAATGCAGACAATGGATCAGATTAGAAGTCAGATTGGTCTTACGTACCCTTTTGAAAACTAGCGGCGCGCTAAATCAGCTACGCCAACAAGCCCGGCTTCATTACCTAACTGGGCAGCAATAATCTGCGGATACGGGTGTTTTCCAGCAAATGGCATATTGCGGTGCAGAGATTCACGTGTTGGTGCCAAGAGAATCTCACCTGCATCAATGACTCCTCCACCAATTACAACACATGCTGGATCTAGCAACACTGATAGCGAAGCGATTCCAGCACCTAGCCACTGACCAGTTGTATTAAATGCCGCTAATGCAACTGGATCTCCATCGCGCGCGGCCTCCGTAATTGCCTGACCAGTTAACCCGGCAACGGTGCCATCTCCTCTAGATAATAAATTTCTAGCCACTTCAGGACTTGCATTTATCGCCTCACGTGCATGACGCAGTAATGCATTGCCTGATGCGTATTGTTCAAAGCAGCCACGTGCACCGCAGCCACATAGATGGCCATCTGGAACAACTCGTAAATGACCAAACTCTGCTGCAATACCAAATGCGCCGCGGTAGAGCTGGCCATTGACAACAATTCCGCCGCCGATTCCAGTTCCAACCGTCAACATCATCATGTGCTCTTGATCTCGCCCAGCACCAAAAGTGGCTTCACCCCATGCAGCTGCATTGGCATCATTTTCTATGACAACGCGTAGCCCAATAAGTTCCGTAAGTTCGCTATCTAAATCAACGCCATTCCAATCGGCGATATTTGGAGTTGCCAACATAGTTTTGCGATCGGAAGAAACAAATCCTGCAGCAGATACTCCCACCGATGAGACTTTGTGTTGGGCTAATAGTTCCTTAGCAATGTCGGCGATCGCAGCCGTTAATGCTCTTCCACCTTGATGTGGAGTATCTTTTCTCGCCGTTGCTAAAACTTTACCGTTTTCATCGACGACTCCACCCAAAACTTTCGTACCACCAACATCAATACCAATCGAATATGACAAGTTAAGCCTCTAGTGCGCTTTTGAGTTGAGAAAGGGCTTGATCAATCGTTGCCTTTTCCGCCTTTTGACGCATCATGGCTGGAATCGGCATAGATAAATCAACGGTCAATGAGTATCTCACCTGCGTCGTATCGTCATCAATCCGTGAAATTTCATAAGAGCCATCCATAGCAGTAAGTAGATCGGCATCATCGAGAGAGAAACTCAACTTCGCTGGAGCCTGGGACCAGTCGTAATCTAAGATAACTCGATCCTTCATCATTCCAGCGTCGATCGTCATCTTCGCCTTGGTAATTCGTCCTTGGTCATCACTGCCCAAAACCTCAACGGCTTTAATCGATGTCGACCATTCGGGGTACTTATCGAGGGCAAAAAGCAGTTCTGAAACGGCCGACAGTGGGGCCTCAATTGAAATCGTAGATGTACTCAAATCGCTCATGACTCGAGTTTACCCCTCTTCCCTATTTGTGAAACTCCACGCTAGCGTTAGCGCCATGAATGAAATCACAAACCCAGCCCTTGTCCCAGCCGCAACCGCCGGTAACCTGACTAATCTGATTGCAGAGCGGGCCTGGTTTGAGCCAGAGCGCATCATCCTATCTAGGCCACTTGGCGATGGTTGGCAGAGCGTGACTGCTCGCGAAGCCGAACAAGAGATTCGCGCAACAGCAAAAGGTCTAATCGCAGCTGGAATTCAAATTGGTGATCGCGTCGCAATCATGTCGCGGACACGTTATGAGTGGACGATTCTAGATTTTGCAATTTGGTTTGCCGGCGCGATCGTTGTTCCGGTTTATGACACATCTTCGGCCGAGCAAATCGATTGGATTCTTAACGACTCAGGCTCGGTTGGAATCATTGTTGAAACTCCCGCACTACGTGATTTGGTTTCTACAGTTTTACCATCGCATACTAAGCATGTATGGACTATGACAGAGGATGTCTTAAGTATTTTAACAAAGGCTGGAACCCATATTGGTGATGATGAGATAGATCGACGCAGAAATGCATTAGTGCCAGATACGATTGCAACTATCATTTACACATCTGGAACAACAGGTAAGCCAAAAGGTGTGGTCTTAACGCATAGTAATTTCTTATCAGAGTGCGGCAACGTAGTTCAAGGAGCCGCAGATTTATTCCTTAAGCCACATGGATCAACGCTTCTATTTCTTCCCGTTGCCCACGTCTTTGGTCGTATGGTCGAAATCGGTGCAATCGCTGCTGGATTGCACTTAGCGCACTGCAGTGACCCTGTCGGAAGACTTCCGATGGATTTAGCCACCTTCAAGCCAACCTTTGTTCTAGCAGTTCCGCGTATCTTTGAAAAGATTTACAACGGCGCAGAGGCACGTGCAGTTGCTGCAGGGAAAGGCAAAATATTTGCTAAGGCGGCAGAGGTTGCGATTGCATACTCAGAAAGCCTTGATAAGAAATCAATCTCACCCTTGCTCTCCATCAAACACAAGCTTTTTGACAAGCTTGTTTACTCAAAAATCCGTGCCGGTATGGGTGGAAAAGTCGAAGCTGCAATTTCTGGTGGCGCTCCTCTAGGTGCACGTCTGGGGCACTTCTATCGCGGTGCAGGAATCACAATCTTGGAGGGCTACGGTCTGACTGAAACTACCGCGGGAGCTACGTTGAACTTAACTGCCGCCCATCGTGTCGGCTCAGTTGGTCGTCCAGTTCCAGGAACCTCAGTCAAGATTGCCGATGATGGTGAAGTGTTAATCCGTGGCCCAATCGTTATGCGGGGCTATTGGAATAACCCCGCTGCCGATAGCGAAGTATTCACTAACGATCGTTGGTTCCAATCAGGAGATCTTGGAAAACTCGATGATGAAGGCTTCCTCTATATCGTTGGTCGAAAGAAGGAGTTAATCGTTACTGCAGGTGGTAAAAATGTAGCGCCAGCTGTACTTGAAGATCGTTTGCGTGCACATCCTCTTGTGAGCCAGTGCATGGTTGTTGGCGATAACCAACCATTTATCGCCGCTCTTGTAACAATTGACCAAGACTCTTTAAAGAGTTGGATTGCAAACAATAAGAAAGAGGGCGCCTCTATGCAGGATTTAGCCCACGACCCTGATTTAATTTCAGTAATTCAAACTGCAGTCGATGATGCTAATAAGGCGGTCAGTAAAGCAGAATCGATTAGGAAGTTTGTAATTTTGCCAACTGACTTTACGATTGCAGGCGGGCATCTAACTGCCAAACTATCAATCAAACGACATGTAGTTGCAAAAGAGTTCGCCAAGGAGATTGAACAACTCTTTACCAAGTAACACGTATGTGAGCGCACATGAGCGAGTAAAACTCGCACAGGAGTTACACGATGGCATAGCCCAAGATCTCGTGGGGTTGAGCTATTTCATCGACTCCCTCGTTGCTCAGATCAATACTCCTGACGAGATTCGCAGTGACCTTAGGGCGCTGCGATTTAGCGTCACCGAATCAATCGAGCGAGTCCGTCGTGAAATCTTCCAGCTTCGAGCAATTCCCATAAAGACCGATGACATACATGGAGGCGATCAACTCTATGAACTATCACGCGTATTCAACGAATTAATTCGAAATATCGATGAGCACTCACAGGCCAGCGAAATCTCATTGATGATTGCCGATAATGGCATCGGTGGTGCATGCATTAAAGATGGTCATGATGGTCTTCGCGGTGTAAGTGAACGTATAAAGGATTTGGATGGAAGCATGTCCATTGATTCCACGGAAACTGGAACTTGCATCTACATAAAGATTCCACGGTCAGATACATGAAGCGGGTTGTCATAATCGATGACCATGCGATAGTTCGTGAGGGTCTCAAGAGGGCACTTCACGAGGCGGGATATGACGTTGTATCGGAGGCGGCAACACAGGCCCAAGCACGCCTCGTTATCGCTCAAGTAAATCCCGATGTCATTGTTGTAGATCTCAATCTGCCAGATGGCAGTGGCTTCGACATCATCACCTGGGCTCGCAAGCTCTCTACCACTTTAGGAATCGTGGTCTTAACTCTGAGCCACGATGATGGACATTTGATTGGGGCAATGCAGGCCGGTGCTAGCGCCTTTGTCAGCAAGAGCGCTCCGATGGTTGAACTCTTAGCGGCCATTGAGTTCTCAACTAAATCTCCTCTAAGTTTTTCAGCAAAGGGACTAAGTAGGGCGATCAAGACTAGCAACGATGGTTTTCACTTAACTCCGCGAGAGTTTGATGTTTTGGCGCTCCTACCAACAGGTGCCACCACTGAAATGATTGCACTCTCACTTTTTGTAAGTCAATCGACGATTAAAACACATTTAGCATCTATCTTTAGAAAACTAGAAGTTGCAAATCGAACTGCAGCAGTTAATAAAGCCAGGATGAATAACCTAGTTTTGTAAAAGTTTCGAAAACTCTTTAGCCCATAGCTCCCAGCGCCAATGCTTTTCAATCCACTCTCGGCCGGCTATGCCCATTTCTTTGCTACGTGTTGGATTATTTAACAGCTCTATAGCAGCAGCTGCTATAGCTGCAGTATCCAAACCATCGACCACCACACCGGTGACTCCCTCAATAACAGCATCTGGTGCACCACCAGATGCACCAGCAATGACCGGCAGAGCACACGCACTTGCCTCCAAATAGACAATCCCCAAGCCTTCAACTTCAAGACCAAAGAAGCGTGATCTAGATGGCATGGCAAAGACATCGCCAATACATATATAGCGCGGTAACTGCGAGTATTGAATACGACCGATAAAGCTTACGTGGGAAGTAAGTTTGTATGAATGGACTAATTCGACCAGATGCTTTTTATATGGCCCTTCACCGACCAACACTAAATGTGCTTCGGGAATAACGTGAACAATTCTCTGCATGGCTTCAATGAGCTTATCCTGGCCTTTACGATGAACTAATCTTCCAACAGAGACGACAATCTTTTTATTCTCAAGACCTAACTCTTTCTTAAGCTGGCTAGCATCAGTGGGCTTGAAGTGATCGATATCTATTCCTGGAGCGATTTTCACCATCGCATCTGCCGATTTCTTACTGAGAGACCTTGAAATGGCTTGTTTTGTAAAACTACCTAAATACGTCAATGCATCCGTTGTGCTGCCAATACGGCGCATCGCTAGATTAAATGGAAAAAGCTGTGACCACCACACCTCGTGCCCATGAGTCAGAGCAACTATTCGCTGTGCGCCAGCACGACGCAGAGTTGGTGACATCAACGCTAAAGGTGCGGCCGCACCAAATGCCACAGTAGAGATCTTCTCTTTTTTTACTATTGCAGCAACAGCACGAGCAATTCTAGGTGTTGGTAATAAAATCTTTGCTCTGTCCCGAATCACTCTCACTCCATACGTAGCCAGCCAACTGTGATCGTATTCGCTGGTATCGCCTTGGTTTGATGTGTAAACAGTTACTGATCCATAGGGCATGCGTTCAATTAATCCAATGACGAAGGTCTCAATGCCCCCAGCTCTTGGGCCAAAATCATTGGTGACGAAAATAGTTGTCTTAATAACGGCGTGCCCCAACTAATGGCTTTCGACCAAGCGAGCCACTTGACGTGACTTTTACTCTGGAGCCCGATCGCGGTGCGTGAACCATCTTGCCGCCACCTAAATACATTCCAACATGGGAAACTGGTCGTCCAAAAAATAGTAGATCTCCTGGCTTGAGTGCTTTCAGAGAGACTTTCTTTCCCATTCGAGACTGTGCCGCCGATGAGTGCGGAAGCGAGACCCCTGCTGCTTGATAAGCGCGCATAGTTAATCCAGAACAGTCCCATGTGATTAGCCCGGCGGCGCCGAACACATATCGATCACCAATCTGCTTGAGTGCAAATTTGAGAGCAACACCTGCGCGCCCTGAGACTCCAGCTGCAGATCGTGCAGCAACTTGTGACGACGCTTGATCTGCATCCTCTCGCGCCGCAGCTAACTTAGCTAAGCGTTCGCGATCGGCCTTCTTCAACTTTGATAGAAGAACTTCGGCCTCTTTTAGTTTTGATAAAGCCAGCGCCGATTGGGCCTTAAATTTCTTCTGCGCTGCCGTGACCAATGCCAATTTGTCATTGACTGTTAACGTCGTTGCACTCAAACGTTGTTGGGCAGCTTCATATTTTCTGAGCTCTGCCGATTTTCTACGTGTAATGGCATCGAGTGCGCCAGCAGATGAAAGATAGAGTGTTGGATCAGAGGAGAAAAGTAACTCCAAGCTTTGACTCAAGCCCCCAGCTTTGTACTGTTCAATAGCAATTGATCCAAGAGATTTTTGAAGTGTGCTCAACGTTTGCCCTTGGACTGCCGCCTTAGCCTTAATTCCATTGAGAGTCTTGGTGAGTGCATTTAATTTAACTTTGGCTTCTTGCGCACCTTCAGCGGCGCTTGTCGCATCTTCCTCTAACTGCAACACCTTGGCCTGCACCTGCTCCAACGTCTGAGCCGCATGCGCCACAGGCATCAACGAGGCAAGTAGGAAGATCGAGCCCACAACCCCAGCGATCGGGGCACGGAACATGGCTAACACACATCACAGGCTAACTACCTTTAACCCATCGGCTCAACTTCTTCAGGGCTCAATTCTGTGAAGAAGGGGTGAAAATGCGATGATTGGCGCTATGGGAATCTCATCCTCGCTGGTTGTAGGCATTGATGGCTCGACATCGTGGGGCAATAACTCTTCCGGCATCAGCAGCCCAGCTGATCGAGCCGACTTTCTGGCCAGGCGCCGAAGTTTTGACTGCATCATTATCGGTGGCAATACCGCTCGCTGCGAGCCATATTCAAAGACGCCCGTACCGCTGATAATAATTTCGCGCAGCGATACCAATCCTGTACCAGAGAATCCAGATGCCACTGTATGGAATAAATCTATCGCTGAAGCGATAACCGATGCTCAAGTGCGATTTGGCGACAACATTCACATTGAAGGCGGCATCACGTTAATTAATGAACTCATAGCTGCGCGCGCAATTGATGATCTCTATCTAACTATTACTCCTGCACGTGGTGGTGTGAATATATTTGATTGGAAATCTGCGATGGAGAGTTTTAGCAACTCCACCAAGAGTGAAATCGACGGAACCATTTTCTATCACGCCTGGAGATCAGAAGGCTGAAATGAGTGCGACACCAGCAACGGCCAAAGTAATACCCACATACTGCACAGCGTGTAATCGTTCATGGAGAAAACGAAAAGCCAGAACTGCAGTAGCAATTGGATAGAAAGATCCAAGAACCATTGCAACTGCAACCGATCCATTATTGCAAGCAACTCCCAAAAGTAAGTTAGCAAGAAAATCGGCAACTCCCATAAAGATTAATCCCGGGAACTCAACTGCTGAAAAACTGCCGATAGTTCGATATTTAACTGCTAATCCCACCGTCACTACAAAGGTTGCCGCTCGCATCATGACCATTGTCATCAATGCGCTGGTCTGTGAACCTATGGAGATAAATGTCAGTGCAGTGCCAAAACCACAGGCCGCACCAACGGCAAGAAGAAGTGGTCTAAGAGGCAGGCCAGAACTTAGCTCTGGTCCACTTGCACAAAAAACACCAGCTAGTGCAAGAACAACTCCAATAGATGTAAGTACGGAAAGCTTTTCTCCATGCGCAATGGCATAGGTCAATGGAATAACTGCGCTCAGTGCGCTAATGGGTGAGACAACTCCCATGCTGCCAGTTGCAAGACCTGCATATAAACACGCTAAACCACAGTAGCCAAGCAGGCCTGCACAAATTCCAGGAATAATAAAACCTAGATCTGCAAAGAGATCGTGATGTGAGTTAAAAGAGATAAGAGTTAATAGAAGACCAAAAACTAAGCCCAATACTTGAGAAACTCCTAAAACTGCTAAGGGTGGATGCTTTTTACTAAGGCGGCCACCTTCAAAATCTGCGCTACCCCATAAAAGACTTGAGATAAGCGCTAATAGTGATGCCATACATACAAGGCTACCGCCCCGCCTCCCCGAATATCCCTTTCTAATTCCATACCCTTAGACAATGGATGCCGTCGCCTTTGAACGCTTAGTCGATCAACTGCGAACCTTCACTCCCAGAGCAGAGGTTGTTCTCGAGGAAGTTCCTGCTCCGCAAAAATTGGCAACGTATGCCTTTGCATTCTCAGCCGATGTCAGCAATGGACTTCTGGGCGATAATGAAGACGAAATCGCATCTGGTCGCTTCGTTTTGCTTCATGAACCAGGTGGGCAAGAAACGTGGGAGGGCGAGTTTCGTTGTGTGACATTTGTGCGAGCAGATGTAGATGTCGTTATGCAATCAGATCCCTTATTACCTGAGGTCGGTTGGAGTTGGTTCCTGCAATCATTGGCAGATAGCGATTGCGAAATCACGGCTCCGAGTGGCACGGTTACTCGAGTTTCAAGTGCATCATTTGGCAAGTTATCACCGCGCAACGATGAGTCAGAGATTGAGATTCGTGCATCATGGACACCCGTAGTTGTGGAACCCGCAGAGTTGATTAAACACATTGCTGGTTGGTGCACCCTTATCTCTGAAGTCGCCGGTCTAGAACCAATTCCAATGGGCGTATCTGCAATTAATGAACAAAGACGCCGTTAGGAATTTACATGGAAGATGTTGTACAAGCAGTACCCCTGCTCTCACCTGCTGCCGGAACTCCGGGCGTTGTTGAAACTGAGGCTGGACTAAGTGAGGCCATCTCGCAACTGAGTAAAGGACATGGCCCCTTTGCCGTTGATGCAGAACGCGCCTCTGGCTTTCGATATAGCGCACGTGCATATTTAATCCAGATAAAGCGCAATGGCGGCGGCTTGCATTTAATCGATCCAATTCCCTTCGGTTTAGCACATCCACTGATCGCCACATTAAATGAGTTGCTCAACACCGATGAGGTCATCTTGCATGCAAGCACTCAAGACCTACCTTGCTTGCGTGAAATAGGCATTAATCCAACACATTTATTTGATACTGAACTAGCTGGAAGAATTGCAGGCCTACCCCGCGTTGGCCTTGGCCCATTATTAGAATCTCTTATGGGAGTTACATTAGCTAAAGAACACAGCGCAGCAGACTGGTCAACACGTCCACTGCCACAAGAATGGTTAACTTATGCAGCCCTAGATGTTGAGTTGCTCGTAGAACTTCGAGATGCAATGTATGAAATTCTAGCCAAGGCTAAGAAACTAGAATGGGCGCAACAGGAGTTTGCTGCAATCTTAAAGGCACCTGCTCCCCCTGCACGTATCGATCCTTGGCGGCGAACATCAGGAATGCACAAAATCAAACGCAGAGATCACTTAGCAATCATCAAAGAAATCTGGATCGCACGCGATAAAATTGCATCGAGTAAAGATATCGCTGGAGGCAAACTTCTCAATGATTCAGCGATTGTCGAACTAGCACTTGCCGCACCAACTACAAAAAAGGATTTTGAGAAAGCACTTCGCCCTCTTGGGCTACGTGCCAGATGGTTAGAAAATGTACCTACGTGGTTAGATGCAATTGGTCGAGCAGTTGCCCAGCCTGACAGTGAATGGCCCCAACTTCGCACTAACGCCGATACTTTGCCGCCAATAAAACTCTGGCGCGATCGCTTTCCTGAAAAATTTGCTCCCCTGTCTCATGCCCGGGCCGGTATCGATCTAGTTGCAGAGGCCAATCACATTCCAGTTGAGAATTTAATGTCACCTGAAATCATTCGTCGAATCTGCTGGCAACCACCTGCCGGATCCACGCAGGCATATGACGAAGCCGCAGTCAGAGCGGCTATGAGTGCACTAGGTGCGAGAGCTTGGCAGATTGATTTAGTGGCAGCCACGGTTGCCGCAGCCCTTCTTGAGCACACTCCCCTTGTTGTTGAGGAGCCGGTGGCCGCCGAAGAGCCAGCGGTCGAATCCATTACTGAATAGTGATGAATTACGCAACGAAAGAGTTGCGTAATTAGCTAGCATCCTCTAGATTTTCACCCATGCTCAGCTCATTCATTATCGCCTTACGTGAAGGTCTTGAGGCTGCCCTCATCGTAGGAATCCTGATTGCCTACGTACAAAAGAGTAAGCGTGACTCTCTACTGCGCTATGTGTGGCTTGGAGTAGGCGCTGCAGTAGCTCTGAGTCTGGGCTTAGGTGCGATCTTGAGCTTTAGCTCTAGGTCTCTCTCCGAAAGAGGAACTGCGCTCTTTGCCGGAGTCAGCTCCCTGGCTGCAGTAATCCTTGTGACGTGGATGGTTTTTTGGATGAAGGCTACATCCAGGAATCTACGCTCACAGATAGCCACAAAGGTTGATGGAGCCTTTCTTACAGGCCCTGTAGCCCTTGCTGGAGTTGCATTTTTAGCTGTGATTCGCGAAGGTCTTGAGACATCGATATTTGTCTATACCAACTTCAAGAGCGTTGCCGATCCTTTAGGTTCAGCCCTTGGATTAATCGCTGGTTTTGCAGTGGCTATTACCTTGGGCTACTTGATCTTTAAATCTGCGATAACGATTAACTTATCTAAGTTCTTTACCTATACCGGCATCGCCTTGATCATTGTGGCCGCTGGAGTGCTCTCATATGGAGTCCATGAGTTTCAAGAGTTGGGCTATCTCCCAGGCGCTGATTTCTACGCCTTTGACCTCACCAACGTACTTGGCACTGATTCCCTCGCTGGGGCGGTCCTGTCGGGGGCTATCGGCTTTGATTCCACTACGTCATGGCTACAGCTTGGTATCTATGTGCTCTATCTCCTAAGCGTTCTTGGACTTTATCTAGGAAAAGGCTCCACAAAGGCCACTGCGCGCGCCTAAGATTCAAAGGTGTTACAAAGCTCTACTGGCGAGTAACATAACGCCCATACCGTGGAGCAAAGGATGTTGTCTATGTCGCGCAGAGTTGTTTTAGTTGATGCAGTTCGAACACCATTTGGTAAGGCCGGCGGAATGTATGCAGGAACTCGCGCCGATGATTTGATGGTGCGCGCAATTCGAGGACTGCTCGATAGAAATCCACTGGTTGAGCATTCGCACATCGATGATGTTGCAATTGCAGCTGCCACACAGACTGGTGATCAAGGAATGAACATTGGTCGAAGCGCTGCCTTGTTGGCCGGACTTCCTAATACAGTTCCCGGCTACTCAATTGATCGTTGGTGTGCAGGCGCACTAACTGCGGTAACAACTATCTCTGGTGCAATAGCGATGGGTGCAAATGAGATTGCCATAGCTGGCGGAGTTGAACATATGGGTAATCATCCAATTGGTGATGGCTTAGATCCCAATCCTCGCTTTCTAGCTGAGCGAATTGTGGAGCAAGATGCACTCGCAATGGGTGCCACTGCAGAGCGCCTACATGATCGTTTTCCAACCATTACAAAGCTGCGTGCAGATACATATGCCTTTAACTCTCAAATGAAAACAGCGAAGGCTTATGAAGCAGGTTTGATTCAAGGTGATTTAATTCCAACTGCTGCGCGTAGTGCTGAGTTAGGTTGGACCGTTGCAACAGTTGATGAACCTCCACGCCCAACAACTACATTAGAAGGTTTAGCAACGCTGAAAACTCCATTTCGTGCCGCCGGACGAGTGACTGCAGGAAACTCATCTGGACTCAATGATGGTGCAACTGCCGCCCTTCTTGCTAGTGAAGAAAAAGCCATTGAACTTGGCTTATCAATCAAAGCACGTTTAGTTACATTTGCATTTGCTGGAGTAGCACCAGAGATTATGGGTTATGGCCCAGTTCCATCCACCATTAAAGCTCTGAAGCAGGCCGGCTTAACTATTGAAGACATTGGCCTCTTCGAGATTAATGAGGCCTTTGCCGTTCAAGTATTGGCATTTTTAGAGCATTTCGGAATAGCCGATGACGACGTGCGCGTTAATCCATTTGGTGGCGCAATAGCAGTAGGCCATCCCTTGGCTTCATCAGGTGTTCGCTTAATTTTAAACTTAGCTAATAGTTTTAAAGCTCA
>CAFBPE010000013.1_pt1 | contig 16766 bp, 14 predicted proteins | sample 7269641 | NCBI WGS metagenome assembly CAFBPE01 (sample SAMEA6814136, study PRJEB35770) | uncultured Actinomycetes bacterium | biome: Freshwater; feature: Freshwater reservoir; material: water | place: Czech Republic | collected 2017-06-27 | depth 30m m
ACACCATTGAGCCGTACTTCGAGGCTTCTAGATTTAGTTCCGTATCTAACTTCACATCAGGGAATCGACTTAAATATCCTGGCGCAAGATTTCTCGGTATCTTCCAGCCAAATGGTTGCAGATCTAACAACATTATGGATGTGTGGATTACCTGGTTACACCCCGTTGGAGTTGATGGATCTCTCTTTTGATTCAGGTTATGTCACGATTCACAACGCCGATACGCTAGCGCGCCCTCGAAACTTAACGATAGAAGAGGCCATCGCTTTGTTATTAGGCCTAGATCTTGTTGTGCAATCTATGCCGCCGGATCGCAATGATTTGAAGGAAATAGCGCAAGGTCTGATTGATAGACTTTCACTTTTAGCAAATCTTCCATCACGAACAAGAGTCGACTCTAATGTTAACGAATTGATTCGAACTATGATCACCTCTGCGATATCTAAGAAGCAAGCTGTGAAAATCCAGTATCACTCCCTCTACTCTGATGAGGTTTCAAAAAGAACCATCCACCCATTGGAGTTTAGAGTCGATGGAACACATGAATACCTCTGGGCATACTGTGAAAAGGCTGCCGGATTTCGAAGTTTTAGAGTTGATAGAATTCTTGAGTCCAGTATTAGCGGTCCGCGAACCGAGTCGTTCCAGTCAAGTAATTCAACAGTGGCCAACTCAATTACATACTCCTTACAAGTATTTTCTAGATTTCGGGATGTAGCCGAGCGCTTTTCTCTAGATGAGATGGAGAAGGGTTCGCAGAGTCCGGGGACCTCTTACTCATCTCAATGGCTCCTTCGCGCTGTTATGGCAAGTGCAGGTGCGGTCGAATTGACTAGCCCGCAAGAGATTAGGTCTCATATAGCAGCAACGGCCAGCGGCCTTTTGGATAGATACAAAGCCGGCTAATTCCGTCTACCCATGAAGCTTGCAACTGGGGTAACCTTGAGAAGTACTTACGACTGCTCTCAAAGGAGTTTGCTCAATGTTTTTACGCGAACCTAGTCACATCCTTATTCTTCTCATCGTTGTACTTGTTCTCTTTGGAGCAAAGCGCCTTCCTGACTCTGCTCGCTCACTTGGACGCTCAATGCGAATCTTTAAGAGTGAAATGAAAGAGATGACTGCCGAAGAAAAGAAGGCAGAGGGCGACACTAGCCCAGAGAAGTAACATCTATGGCGTCCCTAAAAGACGCTCGGATGCCTCTATTGGATCACTTACGTGAGTTACGTAAGCGAACTTTCCGTGCATCTGTAGCGATATTCATTGCTTCGGGTGTCGGTTGGTATTACTACAACACCATCATTACAAAGTTGGCTTTACCGGTCTGCGATCTAAAACAGGCTCAAGAATCCGGTGCGACGCATTGTGGCTCCCTCTACATCAATGGTGTTCTGGGTCCACTGAACTTGCAGATCAAAGTCGCACTTTTGGCGGGAGTTATTATTTCGGCGCCAATCTGGCTGTATCAATTGTGGGCCTTTATCGCACCCGGTCTGCACAAGAAAGAAAAAAGAAATTCAATACTCTTCTTTTGCAGCGCCACTCCATTTTTCGCACTCGGTGCGACTCTTGGCTATTTAGTTTTACCGGTTGCGATTAAAGTCTTATTCGGTTTCACGCCAAACTCCTTGTCCAACTTAGTCAAGTTCGATGATTACCTAGACTTTGTCATGCGAATAATCCTTTTATTTGGATTGGCCTTTGAGCTTCCTATCTTTCTCGTCACCTTTAACTTAATCGGTTTTCTCAAGGGGGAGACGATTTTGCGCCCATGGCGAATCTGGGTCTTTTGCATCGTCCTCTTTACGGCCGCATTTACTCCCACTGCCGACCCTCTAACGATGATGCTTTTGGCCGTGCCGCTATGCATTCTCTATTTTCTGGCCGGCGGTATAGCCCTTCTCGTTGACCGACGGCGTGATAAGCAAGCTCTGAGCGTTGAGACTGGGGTGAGTGCAATCGATTCCACCACCTCGATTGAGGAATAGGGCGATAAGGTCGCCTCATGTGGGCGCTCTTGATCAATCCGATTTCAGGATCTGGTAAGGGCGCAACCGTAGGTTCGCGGGTCGCAGAGTTTTTGCTCACGCATGATGTTGAATTTAGCGTTGTAACCGGTGAAAGCGCAGCTGCGCTAATTGAGAACCTTCAGGATTTCATTTCGCGCTTTCCAAATTGTGATGGTGTGATAGCCGTAGGTGGAGACGGGCTTTTGCACTGCGCACTACAGATTCTGACACCTGCACAAATACCTATTGCAATGATTCCCGCAGGAACAGGTAATGATTTCGTGCGTACATTAGGCTGGCCACTCGATAATTTCGACGAGTATTTGACGCGAATTATTTCTACACCACCACAACCTATGGATTTGGGTTTAGTGGAGGAACGCTGGTTCGGTGCAATTCTTTCAACGGGCTTTGACTCAATAGTCAATGAGAAAGCTAACTCTATGAAGTGGCCAAAGGGGCCAAGCAAATACAACGTTGCCATAGCAATTGAATTGCCACGATTTAAACCTCGACATTATGAAATAACTTTAGATGATCGCGAAATCTCCGTGCAGGCCATGCTCATTGCCGTTGCTAACGGTCGATCATATGGTGGCGGAATGTTGGTTTGCCCACAGGCCGATATTCATGATGGCCTCTTTGACGTGATGGTTTTGCATCCAGTGTCAAAACTTGAGTTCCTTAAAGTTTTTCCACGAGTATTTAAAGGTACTCATATAACTCATCCCGCGGTAGAAATCGTGCGTAGCAAAAATGTAACCATTAGAGCTAAAGCTGTGGCCTATGCAGATGGCGAACGCTTAGGTGACACACCCTTGACTGCAGAGTGCGTGAATGGAGCACTGCAAACATGGATACCGTGAGTAGCCCAGCAGAGAAGTTCGCTGCCGCTAAGGTACGAAATTCCCATCCTGTCACTAGGGATTTTCTCCTAACTTTCGACTTTGAGTTTGATCCCTTTCAAATCGCGGCCTGCCACGCAGTAGAGGAGGGGAGTGGAGTACTTGTTGCTGCTCCTACCGGAGCCGGCAAGACTGTAGTTGGCGAATTCGCTGCCTATTTTGCCCTCAATCTTGGCAAGAAATGCTTCTATACAACACCTATAAAGGCGCTTTCCAACCAAAAGTATTTTGAATTCGTTGCAAAATTTGGTGAAGAAAAAGTAGGTCTTCTTACTGGTGATACAAGCATCAATAGTGAAGCAGATATTTTGGTTATGACAACTGAAGTCTTGCGAAATATGTTGTACGCCGGGTCTAGTACTCTCAAGAATCTAGGCTACGTAGTGATGGATGAAGTGCACTATTTAGCCGACAAGTTTCGTGGAGCTGTATGGGAAGAAGTGCTTATCCATCTGATGGAGAGCGTGCAAGTAATTTCACTTTCAGCAACCGTATCTAATGCCGAAGAGTTCGGTGAATGGCTCGGAGAGGTTCGCGGTAATACCCAAGTTATCGTCAGCGAAATTAGACCTATTCCTTTGTACCAGCATGTTTTAATTGGTAACCGCATGTTGGATCTTTTTGAAAAACCTGGACAGATTAATCCGGAAATCTTGCAGCGAGAGCGCGAAGCGATTCGTAAATCAGCGATCAGCAAACATCGCCGAGGTAGATACAACGAGCCAAGTGAACGACTATCGCGAGCTGATATTATTGAAAAGCTACAGCGGGAGAATATGTTGCCTGCGATCACTTTCATCTTTTCGCGCGTTGGTTGTGATGCAGCGGTCAAGCAGTGTCTGCACGCCGGAATCAGACTTACATCTCCTGAAGAGCGCATCGACATTAGGGCAACAGCGCTCAAATACACCTCAAATATTGCTTCAGAGGACTTAGAGGTATTGGGTTTTACTGAGTGGCTAACAGCGTTGGAGCGAGGGATAGCAGCCCACCATGCAGGACTGCTACCGAGTTTTAAGGGAGCAGTTGAGGATCTCTTTCAACGCGGCTTAGTAAAGGCAGTGTTTGCAACTGAAACTCTGGCCCTTGGAATCAATATGCCTGCACGAACTGTCGTATTAGAAAAACTAGTTAAATACAACGGCGAGGCACATGTGCCAATAACTCCGGGGGAGTACACCCAGTTAACTGGTCGAGCCGGTCGCCGAGGAATAGATATCGAGGGAAATGCTGTAATCCAATGGTCACCCACCGTTGATTCAGCTGCAGCCGCTGGACTTGCATCCACTCGAACGTATCCTTTGCGTTCATCCTTTGCACCCTCGTACAACATGTCTATCAACTTGATTTCACGTTTTGGTCGCGAACGAGCACGAGGTTCATTGGAATCATCCTTTGCCCAATTTCAAGCAGACCGTGCAGTTGTTGGTTTGGCACGTCAGATTCGAAAGAATGAAACGGCAATTGAGGAGCTGTTACTTCAAGCAGTGTGCCACCTTGGAGATTTCATTGACTACGCAAGCATTCGCAGAGAAATTAAAGAGGTCGAAGTCTTATTGAGTCGACGTGATCAGAAGAAGACTTTTGATAATAGACAGCGTGGACGGCTTGAAAGTGACTTGAGCGATCTGCGAAAATCACTTCGCAACCACAGTTGTCACAGCTGTAATGAACGTGAAGACCATGCACGCTTTGCTGAACGAGCCGGACGATTGAACCGTGAAAATGAGGGCCTACGCACACGCGTGGAATCTAGAACAAATGTAATTGCAAAAACCTTTGATCAAATTTGTCAGGTGCTAACTCATCTAAACTATATTGAAGGCGAAAAGCCAACTGCTCAAGGAAAGATTCTAACGAAGATATATGCTGAGTCAGACTTACTGTTAACTGAATCTATTCGAGTAGGTCTATTTGATGATCTGAACTCTACTGAACTGTTATCAATTGTTTCGTGCATGATCTTTGAATCACGTTCTGCCGAAAATGTTGCACCAAAAATGCCTAGTCCTCGTGTATCCAATGCTCTTACTGAGGTTATTTCAGTATGGGCGCAGTTAGAAGCCATCGAGAGCGAATACGGAGTTAAGACACAACGCGAACCCGATCCAGGTTTTTGCTGGATCTCCTACAAATGGGCTAACGGTGGCTCTTTGCAGAGCGTTCTCAAAGGCAGTGACATGTCGGTTGGTGATTTTGTACGATCAACCAAACAACTTGTTGATCTTTTGAATCAAATAAGTGCAGCTAGTGAGAAACTGCGTCCGGTATGCAAGGATGCAGTGAAGAAGATTGATCGCGGCGTTGTCGCCTATTTAATGGGGGATGTATGACGTTAATGCTTCTAGATAGTGCATCCCTTTGGTATCGCGCGTATTACGGAATGCCTGACACGCTACTTGCCCCCGATGGAACCCCTGTGAACGCCATTCGTGGTTATTTAGATATGACGGCTCGACTTATCTCGATCTACAAACCGAATCGACTAGTTGCATGTCTAGATGGTGATTGGCGACCTACATGGCGAGTTGAATTATTTCCTGATTATAAAGCTAATCGACTAGATGAAGATGGCGATGAAGAGGAAGAGCCAGATACGTTGACTCCACAGATTCCCGTGCTACTAGATCTTTTAGATCTCTTTGGGATTCAAGTCGTTGGTGTCGATGATTTTGAAGCCGACGATGTAATGGCAACGTATGCAGAAGTTGAGAAGGGTCCGATACGAATTGTCACAGGAGATCGTGACCTATTTCAAATGGTCGATGACAAGCGAGACATTAAAGTTGTCTATTTAGCTAAGGGAATATCGCAACATGATTTGGTGGATCTGAAATATGTTTCTGATAAATATCAAATCCCGGGGGAGAGGTACGCCTTATTTGCCACGTTTCGTGGTGATCCATCCGATGGATTGCCAGGCGTTCGAGGTATCGGAGAAAAAGGAGCTGCGCTGATTGCAAATAATTTTGCAAGCGTTGAAGATGCTTTAGCAGGTGCGCATGCCGATCATGAATCCTTACCTGCAGCTCTCGCAAAAAAGATTATCGCTGGAAGTGATTACTTAAAAATTGCGCCTACTGTCGTGCACGTTGCACGTAATGTATCGCTACCCACAGTAGATCTCTCGATGCCAAAAGCCCCCACTGATTTATCGGCCATTTATCAATTCAAGGAGCGTTACGGACTCGGTGCCAGCGTAGATCGTTTGATCAGTGCGTTAGGGTGGTAAATCTGCTTATTAGCGTTGTAAGTGGGGCTCTTCTGAGCGCTGCATTTGCGCCTTTTTCTATCTGGTGGTTGGCACCTATTGGCTTAGCACTTCATATGTACAGTATTTCCCGATCCACACGACCTTTTTTGCAGTCATTTTTATTTGCACTTGTATTCAATGCAATAACACTTCATTGGACAAGCATTTATGTCGGTTCATTGCCATGGATCATTCTTTTTGTGGGTCAAGCAGCCCTATTTGCTCTACTTGGTTTGGCTAAGAAGTATGGAATCTCTTTTTATCCATTCATCTTTCTTATCGCCGAAGAAGTCCGATCACGCTTTCCATTTGGGGGCTTTGGCTGGTTAAGAATCGCTTTCTCACAAGCTGATGCACCGTATCGAAATATCGCAGCCTTTGGGGGAGTAAGTGCATTAACCGCCATGGTCCTCACTCTGGCCCTTGCACTTTTTGCTCTGATGCATAAAAAACTTATTTTTATTGCACTGTTGCCTCTTCTATTGCTATTAATCTCAGTTCCAATACATCATGCAGGCTCGCTAAAAGTTCTCATGGTGCAAGGGGATGTGCCGGAGCTTGGTTTAGATTTCAATTCCAGAGCCACCGCTGTTTTCTTTAATCACATCAAGGAGACTAAGAAAGCATTGGCTGAGAATAATGATGTCGACTTAATTCTCTGGCCTGAGAATGCAGTTGATGTTGATCCTTTTACAAATAATGAAGTCTCAGCGGCACTCAATGACATAGATAAACCGTTGATTCTCGGCGCAGTTATTCGCACACAGGGCGAGTTACAGAATGCTTCAATACATTGGACAAAAGATATACAAAGTGTCTATGTAAAGCAGCATCTAACGCCTTTTGGTGAATACATCCCATTGCGCACGATCGCCTCTAAAATCTCACCATTTGTTGACGACGTGGAGGATTTTTCGCCCGGAAAAACCTCCGTGATTTTTTCTGAAAAAAGGGCCAGCATTGCACCGGTAATCTGCTTTGAACTCATTGACGATCAGATTCTTAGTCAGGCAGCTAAAGCTGCGCAATTAATAGTCGTGCAAACAAATAGTGCGACTTTTGGTAGGACATCTGAAAGTGCACAACAGTTAGCGATTTCACGAATTCGAGCGATTGAACATGGCAAAAATATTCTCTCAGTGTCGACAACTGGAATCTCGGCGACAATTAATTACTTAGGGGTCGTTGATCAGCAGACAGCAATGCATACGCCGGCACATATCGTTGTCAATGCCGAACTATTAGATAGCCACACACCGCGCGATAAGGCTGGTGACTGGGCGTTAGTACTGACCCTGGTATGGCTAGTAATTCTGGCCCGTCGCAGGCTAACTATCTAACGCCGATAAGTTACATTATGTAAAGTAAAGAAGAAATAGTGGACAGCTCTGCTCTTCAACCCCTTCTACCGGTACTCATCCAATGGTGTGCAGGCGCAGACCAAGTTGCGGTCTCCGTGGGCGCCATCGATGCGAGACACCGGTGGCCAATACTTCATTCGAGAGCCAATCGACTCTCCGGGAACTAGTCCATCCAAGGCAACGGGATATCCGCCCTGTTCACGGCTGTACTCCCTCTCCCACTGGGCTGAGACCATGGAAAGGGCTGTATGAGGCGCATGGCGTAAGGCAGAGCCTTCGACGCTGAGCTTTCCATCGATAACCTCTTGGATTTCAGAGCGAATCGAGATCATGGCATCGATAAAGCGGTGGATTTCGGCAATGTCCTCTGACTCAGTCGGCTCAATCATCAAAGTGCCAGCTACTGGGAAAGACATAGTTGGGGCATGGAAGCCGTAATCCATCAATCTCTTGGCAATGTCATCGACGGTGACACCTGAATCCTTCGTTAATCCACGAATATCAAGGATGCACTCGTGGGCTACACGACCATTCAGACCGGTGTAGAGCACTGGATATGACTCTTGAAGGCGTGCTGCAATGTAATTGGCAGACAAAATCGCCACCTGGGTTGAATGAGTTAACCCTTCTCCCCCCAGCAGACGAATGTAGGCCCATGAGATTGGCAAGATGCTTGCTGAACCAAATGGAGCAGCTGAAATTGGTCCCGGTCCAGTCGCAGGTCCTGCCAATGCATCCAGCGGATGATTGGGTAGGAATGACGCTAAGTGGGAACGGCAAATAACTGGACCTACTCCAGGGCCTCCTCCACCGTGAGGAATCGCAAAGGTCTTGTGAAGATTTAAGTGAGAGACATCAGCGCCAAACTTTCCGGGTTGTGCAACGCCCACTAGTGCATTCAAGTTGGCACCATCGACATACACCTGACCGCCGGCATCATGTACCAATGCACAAATTTCCGAGACAGCTGTCTCGAAAACGCCATGCGTTGATGGATAGGTGATCATCAATGCGGCAAGTGCGGGGCCATGTTCTGCGATCTTGGCTTTGATGTCATCCATCGAAACATTTCCATTGTCATCACACTGAACTACAACAACCTTCATTCCAGCCATTACTGCCGAAGCCGCATTTGTTCCGTGCGCACTTGACGGGATAAGACAGATCTTTCGTCCTTGGTCGCCTCGCGAGTCATGGAAATTTCGAATCGCTAGTAATCCAGAGAACTCCCCTTGGCTTCCAGCGTTAGGTTGCAAGGACACTGCGTCGTAGCCAGTAATTGCTATTAGCCAATCGGATAACTGTTGAATCAACTTGCGTGATCCAGTGCTTTGATCGGCCGGAGCAAATGGGTGCAATGAAGAAAACTCAGGCCAGGTTACCGATTCCATCTCGGTGACTGCGTTTAATTTCATTGTGCATGAACCTAAGGGAATCATTGTTCGATCGAGAGCTAAATCCTTATCGGCCAAATTGCGAAGATAGCGCATCATGCCAGTTTCGCTGTGATTGGTATTAAATACAGGATGAGTTAAGTACGTGCTTGTTCGCAGGAACTTTGCGGGAATCCTCTTCCCTGCAACATCCTGAACGCCAAGAATTGAGAGGACATCGGCGAAAGTCTTTTCAGTTGTCTCTTCATCAAATGAAACCCGTACCGCAGTGTCGCTCACTTTTGCAAAGTTAATACCAAGAGCGATCGCTTGTGCATGAACTGCTTGCGCATCCTTGACAACAATATGCACCGTATCGAAAACAACATCGTCTCCATTATTTGTTGCAGCGTGCAGACGAGATGCAAAACCATTGACTCTCTCTGCAATATGTCGAAGACCAACCGGACCATGCCACATCGCATAGAAAGCGCTCATATTTGCTAACAGAACTTGGGCGGTGCAAATATTTGAGGTTGCCTTGTCGCGACGAATATGTTGTTCACGCGTTTGCAAAGCTAAGCGAAATGCTGGCTTTCCCGTTGTATCAATACTCTGACCTACAAGACGCCCGGGCATTGAACGTTCAAGTCCCGTGCGTACGGCCAAGAAGCCTGCGTGAGGTCCACCGAAGCCCATTGGAACACCAAAGCGTTGTGAAGTTCCGATAGCGATATCGGCGCCCCACTCCCCTGGCGCTTTCAGCAGTGTTAATGCAAGTAAATCGGTTGCCGCAATTACGAAGGCATCTCGCGTGTGGGCGTAATCAGCAAAGCTTGAATAATCAATAACAGTTCCTGTTGTATCTGGGTATTGCAACAAGGCACCAAAAAATTCGCCCTCATATCCATCTCGAACCACATGACCAGAATCAATCTCAATAACTGTGATACCAAGCGGCTTAGCGCGTGTTCGAACAACTGCTTTTGTTTGCGGATGCACATGTTCTTCAATTAAAAAAACTGCGGAATCGCTGAGCTTTGATGCACGTCGCGCAAGAGTCATTGCCTCAGCCGCTGCGGTGCCCTCGTCAAGCATGGATGCATTTGAAATATCCAGAGCTGTTAGTTCGCAGATCATCGTTTGAAAAGTAAAGAGCGCTTCTAATCGGCCTTGAGAAATTTCTGGTTGATAAGGCGTATATGCGGTGTACCAGGCTGGATTCTCTAAAACATTTCTTTTGATAACTGGTGGAACTATGGTTCCGTAGTATCCAGTTCCAATTAAAGAACGAAAAACTTTATTCTCTGAGGCAATCGATCGTAGTTCGGCAATTACTTCGACTTCACTCCTTGCACTATCCAGAACGCTTTCGATGACTCCACTAATCGCGATATTCGATGGGACAACATCGCGGATAAATGCATCAAGAGTCGAGTATCCAAGGGCCTGCAACATGGCAGTCTCATCTGCTGAGGTTGGCCCTATGTGGCGGCGAGAAAATGAATCGTAATCAGTCATGGTTCAAGACTATTGCGAATTAGGCGCCTTTACTCCTGCGGCGAAGGGAAAGCTCGTCGTTATCTGTACCACTAACGATCTGCCCATTAATCTCACCTTGAAGCAGCAAGAGCGAGCCTTCAACTTCATGCCAGACCTTGCCTACCGCAATTCCAAAGACACCCTGTCCACCGGCCAAGAGATCGATGATTTCATCAGAGCTGGTGCACTCATAGATCGATGCGCCATCACTCATCAAGGTGATTCGCTCTAAATCTGTGACTCCCCTATCGCGCAGATGATCAACTGCTGTTCGAATATTTTGTAGTGAAACTCCTGCATCCAATAGCCGCTTAACTATTTTTAAGACCAGGATGTCGCGAAAGCCATAGAGACGCTGCGTTCCAGAACCGCTAGCAGTTCGAACGCTAGGTTCTACTAAAAATGTACGTGCCCAATAATCCAACTGACGATATGTAATTCCAGCGGCTGAACAGGCTGTGGCGCCACGGTAGCCGATCTCTGTTTCTTGGGAAGTCACGTCGAGCTCGATTCTCTTGGGGAGTGATGTAAATCTAAGGCAGCACCAAGGTAGATTCAATGACCGACACGGTCGAAACCTCTACTTGAGATTGAGGGTTTGGCGCCTATCCGGCAAAGTCTTCCGGGTTAATCTCATCAAGAAACTGCCTAAAGCGCTCTACTTCTTGATTCTCTTCCCCGGCCTCTGCGGGAATACTGATGCCGACCTCATCGACAAGCTCAGCATCGGCCAGAATATTGCTATGGGTGCGAAGAGCAAGGGCAATTGCATCTGATGGTCTAGCCGAGATCGTCACAACTACCCCAGCGCTGGTTCGACAGTTCAACTCAGCGAAGAAAACGCCCTCTTCAATTCGGGTGATCACCACATTCGTCAGGACGGCATCAAGGGCTTCAATAACGTCGGCCATGAGATCATGTGTCATCGGACGTGGAGCTTTAACGCCTTGCTGAACGAAGGCGATAGCAGTCGCCTCGGATGAGCCGACCCAGATGGGAAGAAAGCGTTGCCCATCTACTTCTTTTAGCAAAATGATCGGTTGGTTAGAAGGCATTTCTACTCTAACGCCAACGACCTCCATCGAGATGTTCATAGCGCTTATGAGCGGAGCCGGTGAAGTCCGCCACGAACTAATGCGGCATGTAAACGTATCGACAGAGATGCGATCTCCTTTTGAACCTCTTCGGCACGTGCCTTAGATTCAGAGGATTTTTGGCGCGTCAGAGGAGTAATGACCTGTTCAATTAAACCAATCTCACGATCTGCTGCCGATTTAAAAGAGCGCAGATGTCTTGCTTCAATGCCAAAGCTGGCCATCTCCGTTACGGCCTTGGCAATTGCCAATGCATCTGAATCAAAGTGGCGTCCACGAGATGCAATCAAGCCATAGCCTTCTAGCTCTACTAATTGAGCCTCAACTAGCCCACTGTGCTTAATCAGCTCTTCACGAGAAAGGCGCATCTCGCTGACTTCGCCAAAACTACTTGGCGCCATCTCCCCGTCGATAGTGGCCAATGACATTGGCGGACGTGGAGTTGAGACTCCTGCAGTCTGTGCAGGGGCAAGGCCGCGATCCATTGCATCTAAATTATCTTTGATGACTTTTAATGGAAGATACTGATCGCGTTGGGCCAACAGTACATATCGAAGCCGTTCTAAATCAGAGCTTGTAAATTTTCTATAGCCTGATGGTGTTCGCTGTGGATCGATAAGTCCTTCAGATTCTAGAAAACGAATCTTAGAGATTGTGATGTCTGGAAAATCGCTACGTAGGCGATTGAGAACTTCACCGATGCTTAAATAAGCGCGAGCTGGAACGGCCATTAGTACTCCCCTAATTCTCTGTAGTCACTAAAAAATTACTTCTTGTTGCCAACAACAAAAAGTAGATGAAACTTACCAATTTGAATCTCATCACCATGCTTGAGCATCTCCTGTGCTGTCGGCACATTATTGACATACGTGCCATTGAGCGAACCAGCATCGCGCAGTAGAAAACCCTGTACTGTTTTTTCAATCGTCGCATGAGCACGAGAAACAGTTACATCATCTAGAAATATTGAACTGTTCGCTGAACGACCGATCGTTACCGCATCGGTAATCAAAAAACGAGAGCCCTTCTGTATTCCTGTACTAATGAGAACCATCGCCGAATCCCCGCCAGTTGCAATTACTTGTGAGATTACATCCCTGTCAGTATCTGCAAGTGAGGCAAGGTGTTCATCGATCAGACCGGCTGGGGATGTGCCTAATCCTGGTGTTGATAGATGAAGGGTGCTTGTGAGCTCATTCTTAGACTCCATAACCCCTCCTTCACCGTCAACCTGAGGATGACACTAAAGGGGTGAGAGAGTTTGGTCAAGCGGTAATAGTTGCGTACTCGGTGTGATTTAAAAGATCACTCGGAGCGGCCGAAAGCTCAATAATAGCCAGCCAACCAGCGCCATACGGATCGGAGTTGATTACCTCGGGTGAATTTGCTAGAGCATCATTGACGCTGGTAACAGTTCCAGTTACCGGTGCAAATAGTTCTGAGACACTTTTAGTTGATTCAACTTCTCCGCACACAGTGCCAGCAACAACGCTCTGACCTACTTTCGGAAGCTGCACGTAAACAATGTCACCGAGTGCGCTTTGCGCAAAGTCAGTAATGCCCATTGTGTAGAGATTGTCAGAGTGAGAAACCCACTCATGCTCTTTTGTGTACTGCAAGCCTTCAGGAATTGATGACACGTGCGCCTCTTATCTGCGAAATAGCTTCGCGTGCATAACCTATACCTGTCGAAATGTAGAGGGCAATGCCCCAGATAGCAAAACCCCATCCGACAACAAAGGCCATAGTTCCTAAGAAATTCTCGGTGTGAGCTAGTAGTAGAAATGGAAAGGCATACAGCAAGTTAAATGTTGCGGCCTTGCCTAAATAGTTCACTCTCAGTGGTGGCTGACCAATGCGTTGTAATCCGATGGTTAACACTGCCAAAATAAGGTCTCGACCGACTAAGAGCACGATTATCCATAGAGGAACAACATCTCGGATCAAGAAAACTACAAGCGTTGCAAAGATGTACAGGCGATCAATTGCTGGATCTGCAAGTTCACCAAAACGCGATGTCTGATTCCAGAGCCGGGCCAGTTTTCCATCGAAGTAATCAGTTGCTCCCCCGATAGCCAAAACTGCAATCGCCCATCCATCTGCGTGAAGGCTCAAGGTCAAGTAGATGAATAGTGGAATCCCAAGAAAACGTAAAAAAGTTAGCGCATTTGGAATTGACAGCAGAGATCTATCCATCTAATCGCGCTCTTTTACTCGTATCGCTACTTGAACCGGTGTTCCTGGGAATGAGAACTCTTCGCGCAAACGGCGCTCAATAAAGCGACGATACGAGGCCTCAATCCAGCCGCTTGAAAACACGACAAACTTAGGAGGGGCGATTCCAGCCTGGGTCGCATAGTAGATCTTTGGCTGCTTTCCTCCACGCACGGGAGGTGGGGTTGCACCAATGAGCGCGCCAAGGAAGGAGTTCAGCTTTGCCGTTGGAACTCGCTTCTCCCAACTTGCAAGAGATGTTCGAAGAGCCGGAGCTAGACGATCTCGGTGCCAACCGGTTTTGGCTGCAACGTTTACGCGCTGCGCCCACTCAACTTGATCTAGATGACGGTCAATCTCTCGATCAAGTTGATCGCGTCGATCTTCATCGACCAAATCCCATTTGTTCATGACAATCACCATCGCTTTACCAGCTTCTTCAACCATGGTTATCACTCGAAGATCTTGTTCAGTGATTGGTTCAGAGGCATCCAATACAACGACTGCAATCTCGCAACGCTCTAACGCGCTTTGCGTGCGAAGCGATGCATAATAATCGGTTCCTGATGCTTGATTAGCGCGCTTCTTTAATCCTGCAGTGTCGATAAATCTCCAGATCGACCCACCGAACTCAATTAACTCATCAACTGGATCGCGCGTTGTACCCGCAACATCATCAACGATTGAACGATTCTCTCCCGCTAATGCGTTGAGCAATGAGGATTTACCTACATTTGGACGACCAATAAGTGCGACTTTGCGGTAACCATCTTGCGTTTGCGCTCCCCCGACTTCAGGTAGCTCGCTGACAATATGATCGAGTAAATCTCCGCTTCCTCTTCCATGAAGTGCAGACACAAAATAAGGTTCACCTAAACCTAAACTCCATAGTGCGTGTGCTTCTGACTCTTCACGCTCGCCATCGACTTTATTGCCAATCAAAATCAATGGCTTCTTAGCTTTTCGCAAACGCTGAACAAGAATGTCATCTTCATCCAATGCACCAACTTGCGCATCTACAACAAATGCAAGTACATCGGCCTCTTGCATTGCAATTTCAGCACCTGCACTCACTTGAATAGAGATGCCATCGGGCTTTGCTTCCCAGCCACCTGTATCCATAACGATGAAACGACGCCCACCCCACTCGCATTCGTATTGAATGCGATCGCGTGTTACACCAGGAGTATCTTCAACGATCGCTTCACGGCGCCCAATAAAACGATTGATTAACGTTGATTTACCTACGTTTGGACGGCCCAGAATCGCGACGATGGGAAGACCCAACAGCGATCGCTCGCGCAGAAGTTCCCAGATACGCTCGATGGTTTCATCTAGATCTAAGTGCGTGGAATCAATTTCAACTGCATCGTGAGCAATGGCCAATGGAGACACTGCACGATTTGAATCGATTGTGTCGCGATTATCGAGAGACTCTTTTACATCAATGTTTTTATCGTCAAGCTCATTTTCGCGACGCTGTGCACGTGCATCTAAATCTGCAGTCAAATAAATTTTTAGAGCAGCCTCTGGAACGACAACCGTTCCAATATCGCGACCTTCAACAACAATTCCCTTTTCAGCGCGGTCAATAATTGTGCGCTGGAGTCCAAGTAGTTCGGCACGAATCTGTGGCATAGCGCTGATGCGACTTACATTTTCAGTTACTGAATGACCACGTATCGCATGAGTAATCTGCACATCCCCTGCAAATACTTGTGGGTCATGTGGATCAGAAACAAAGCGAATGGGACGAATCTTTAGTGCCTTCAAAATTTCATCGGCAGTTTCAACTTTGTTCTCTAATGCAATCCACGTGATCGCACGATATAGCGCGCCTGTATCTAAATAATTCCAACCAGCACGAACAGCGATTGCTCGCGATGTGCTTGATTTACCGGCCCCGCTCGGGCCATCAACTGCTACGACTATGCCCATGTCATGAGCCTACTTCTATTTACGAACCGGATGAACGTTCCATCCGATCGATGATAGATGCTGCGATAACTTCAAAGCGTCAGCATCTGATAATGCCAAAGTAATCAAAGCGTTTAATTGACCTGGTGAGTGCTCAATCGCTAAATCTTCTACGTTCACACCTATGGTTGCGCATTCATTAAAGATGGCCGCTAATTGACCAGGCTTATCATCGATGACAATGGGTAGATATGTGTATTGACGCGCACTGCCTCCATGCTTGCCAGGGATTCGAGCCCTTCCCCGTCCACCGGCTGTGATTACATCTTCAATCGCCGATGTGTCCTCTAGAGCTTTTATCATTGATGTCAGATTGCCCTGAAGGCCAGTCAGTAGTGCGTGGATCTCAACTCGATTTGAAAAGATTATCTGTGACCATAGCTGCGGATCCGATGCTGCAATTCTGGTGGTATCTCGAAGGCCCTGACCGGCCAGTTCTAGCCATGAAGGATCCGCTGACTCCAGGGACATCGCTGTCAGAGAGGCAGTGATTTGAGGCAGATGAGATGTCATCGCAACGGCGCGATCATGCTCGGCTGCATCAAGAGTTATCTCACTGGCACCTAGAAGGCTGACCAATTGGCTCACGAGTGCTAGTGATTGAGGATCGCACTCGGCAGTTGGCGTTAGAACCCAGCTGCGAGTGATGAAGAGATCGCCCCGTGCCGAGTGTGCGCCACCAATTTCACGTCCGGCCATGGGATGCGTAGGAACAAAACGCGATAAAGGTAAAGCAGAATTCTTAATGTGGAGTATAGGTTCACTCTTTACACTGCCAACATCCATAAACGTTGACTGTGGGTTTAGTGCATATTCTCTATCAATGACCAGAGGAATTGCATGTGTTGGCAGAGCCAAGACCACGATATCCGGAGAGGAAAACTCCTTGGATTGAGTCAGGTCGGTAGCCAATCTCTGGGCCTCTTCATCACTATCGATCAGCTCTACCTGCACTCCCCTGGCTACTAATCCAAGGGCGATCGATGTACCGATTAATCCAGCGCCGACTATGCGTACGCGCTCAAGTGTCACTGTGC
>CAFBPE010000016.1_pt1 | contig 15667 bp, 17 predicted proteins | sample 7269641 | NCBI WGS metagenome assembly CAFBPE01 (sample SAMEA6814136, study PRJEB35770) | uncultured Actinomycetes bacterium | biome: Freshwater; feature: Freshwater reservoir; material: water | place: Czech Republic | collected 2017-06-27 | depth 30m m
GAAACGCTTGATTGCAGGGGGAAACCTATCAGCAAGTCGGGCCTTGCCGCACATAGGCAACACCGCCAAAATTGAGATATGAGTCGCTGGGAAATAAGGATTGCCCTAGCCCTGACATTGTTTGTGTCGGGGTTTATCCCCGAATCTCACGCTGCTGCGCCAACGGTTGTCGATGTGATTGCACAGATGGCCGTTAAGGGGCGAGCGCCAAAGACTGGCTATACCCGCGATCAATTTGGCACTGCGTGGAAAGATGTTGACCACAATGGCTGCGACACCCGCAACGATATTCTCAATCGAGACTTGAAATCGATTATTTACAAAGTTAGCGCCAAGGATTGTGTGGTCTTATCGGGTGTTTTGCTCGATCCATATTCAGGGCAAAGTATCGACTTCTTAAGGGGAGTAGCCACTAGCTCTGAAGTTCAAATTGACCATGTTGTAGCGCTATCTAATGCGTGGCAGACAGGTGCATTCAAATTAACGATTGAAGTCCGAACAGCCTTTGCCAATGATCCGCTGAATTTATTGGCAGTCAAGGGCAGTTTGAATTCACAAAAAGGAGACGGTGATGCAGCCACGTGGTTGCCGCCAAAGAAGAGTTATCGATGTGCCTATGTTGCACGACAGGTGGCGGTTAAATATAAATATGGTTTGTGGCTAACAGCGCCAGAAAAAGCTGCGATTTTAAAACTTCTGCAAGTTTGTCCAAAGCAATTAATACCTACAAGCTAAATTGCTAGTGGGCAGTTTTCTGAAAGCGCTCGCGTGAGCGTTCAATCTCTAACTGGGCTTCGCTGTGATTAACCCAGTTGCCACCGGTAACGCTCTTGCCAGGCTCTAGCGCTTTATAAACTTCAAAGAAATGTTGAATTTCTGAGAGTTCAAACTTTGGAACATCCTCTAAATCTTGTAGGGCTGATTTGCGAATGTCTCCTGCTGCAACACAGAGCAATTTGTCATCTCCGCCAGCTTCATCGGTCATGTTAAACATTCCAATTGCACGGCATGAAACTACGCAGCCAGGAAAAGTTGGTTCATCTAACATAACAAGGGCATCTAGTGGATCGCCATCAAGGGAGAGAGTGTTCTTCACAAAGCCATAGTCATATGGATAACGTGTAGACGTAAACAGCATGCGGTCTAAGCGGATCTCACCGGTTAAGTGATCGACTTCGTATTTGTTACGGCTACCGGCTGGAATTTCGATAATGACATCAAAGATCATCTGAGTCGGCTTTCTGTTAGGTCTAACATACAAAACTGGGGTGAACGACGGGGCTCGAACCCGCGACATCCCGGACCACAACCGGGTGCTCTACCAGCTGAGCTACGTCCACCATGAAGTGCAAATCCTACCTTCTACTGCACCTGTCCCGGAACGAATACTGCGGTGCGGTAATAGGCCAGCTCGGCGATTGAATCCTGGATATCGCCAAGTGCGCGGTGATTACCGGTCTTGGCAGGGGATGCAAAGTAGGCCTTGGGATACCAGCGGCGCGCCAACTCTTTAATCGATGAGACGTCGATGGTTCGGTAATGAAGAAAATCGTTGAGCGCCTTCATATCGCGTGCGATAAATGAGCGATCAACGCCAACGGAGTTTCCGGCAAGCGGAGATTTTCCTGGTTGCAGTCCGCACTCCAACAGATAGGCGATAACTTTTAGCTCGGCTTCAACGATTGAGATTCCATCGGGGATCTCAGTGATTAATCCCGATGTTGTGTGCATCGCGGTGACGAAAGCATCCATGCCTGCTAGATCATCGGCGCTCGCCTTGATGACAACATCGACACCATCGCCGATCACATTGAGTTCAGAGTCGGTTACAAGGACAGCGATTTCGACGAGGACATCCTTTTCAAGGGACAGTCCAGTCATCTCGCAGTCGATCCAGATCAGGTTCGGTTGTTCATTGGCCATGCGCGCCTGGCAGGAATCGAACCTGCGACAACCCGCTTAGAAGGCGGGTGCTCTATCCGACTGAGCTACAGGCGCCTGTAGGGGGTCGTGGATGCTGAGTCTACCGACACATAACGGTAAGGTTTCATCCCATGGCTGAGTTCATTTATACGATGAAAAAGGCGCGTAAAGCGCACGGTGACAAAGTAATTCTCGATGATGTCACGATCATGTTTTATCCCGGCGCCAAGATCGGCGTGGTCGGCCCTAACGGTGCCGGTAAGTCCACCGTCCTTCAAATCATGGCCGGGCTACAGCAGCCATCAAATGGTGAGGCATATATAACTCCCGGATACACCGTTGGCATCTTGTTGCAGGAGCCAGTTTTAGATGAGACCAAGAACGTAATCGATAACGTTAAAGAAGGCGTAGCCGAAACTGTGGCGATGCTCGATCGATTTAATGCAATTAGCGATGAACTAGGTAATCCCGACGCCGACTACGACAAGTTGTTGGCAGAAATGGGCACTCTGCAAGAGCAGCTCGATCACCGCAATGCGTGGGAACTCGATTCGCAGCTAGAACAAGCGATGGATGCACTTCGTTGCCCACCACCTGATGCCGATGTCTCAGTTTTATCTGGCGGAGAAAAACGTCGCGTTGCTTTGTGCAAACTTCTTTTACAAGCACCTGATTTGCTTTTGCTGGATGAGCCTACAAACCACTTAGATGCTGAATCTGTTTTGTGGCTCGAGCAACATCTCAATAAATATCACGGCGCTGTTGTTGCGATTACGCACGATAGATATTTCTTGGACAACGTTGCACAGTGGATTCTTGAACTCGACCGTGGTCGTGCTTATCCATATGAAGGTAACTACACAACATATTTGGAAACTAAGTCGGCGCGTTTAAAGATTGAAGGACAAAAAGATGCCAAGCGCGCTAAGCGTTTAACTGAAGAGCTCGAATGGGTTCGACAAAACGCTAAAGGCCGTCAAGTTAAATCTAAGGCCCGTCTTGCACGTTATGAAGAAATGGCCGCTGAAGCCGACAAGATGCGCAAGTTGGACTTTGAAGAGATTCAGATTCCACCTGGCCCGCGCCTTGGAAATGTTGTCATTGAAGTTGAACACCTCAGTAAGGGCTTTGGTGATCGCGTATTGATTGACGATCTTTCTTTCACGCTTCCACGCAATGGAATCGTTGGAATCATTGGTCCAAACGGTGCCGGCAAGACAACGCTCTTTAAAACATTAATGGGCTTGGAAACTCCCGATTCCGGTAACGTAAAAATCGGAGAAACAGTCAAGATTTCCTACGTCGACCAGTCTCGTGGCGGCATCGATCCCAAGAAGACTCTGTGGGAAGTTGTATCTGATGGTCTTGATTTCATTAAGGTCGGAATGGTTGAAATGCCATCGCGTGCATATGTATCGTGCTTTGGTTTTAAGGGCCCAGATCAACAAAAGCCAGCAGGAATTTTATCGGGCGGAGAACGTAACCGCTTGAACTTAGCGTTAACGCTTAAGCAAGGTGGAAATCTTCTACTACTCGATGAACCAACAAATGACTTAGATGTTGAAACGCTAGGTTCGTTAGAAAATGCACTTCTGGAGTTTCCAGGATGTGCAGTTGTGATCTCTCACGATCGTTGGTTCCTTGACCGCGTTGCAACCCACATCTTGGCCTATGAAGGCGACTCAAAGTGGTTCTGGTTTGAAGGAAACTTCCAGAGCTATGAGGAAAATAAGATTCAGCGACTAGGTGCCGATGCAGCTCGTCCGCACCGTGTGACATATAGAAAGTTGACCCGCTAATGAAGTACACGAACCAGCAGTATGTGCGGTGGGATGATTTAGATGCAATGGCCCACGTCAACAATGCCAAATATTTAACGTATGCCCAAGAAGCGCGCTTTGCGATGCTCGGTATATTTAATATGGTCGTTGCTCGCGCGGAGGTCGATTTTAAGGCTCCGATAAGTGAAGGCAATATCTTTGTAGATGTTAGTTGCTGGGTTGAATCGATTGGTACGTCATCTTTTACGATGGCCTATGAAATATCAAAGGATGGAACCATTTTTGCCCGTTTGAAAAGCGTACAAGTTTCGGTCAGCGATGATACGAAGAGCTCAAGGCCACTCTCTGATGCTCAACGTGAAACCCTTAGCAAGTTTTTAGAGACGGAGTAAAAATGTCACAGTTAGCATCACGCGCAGAGCGCCCTTGGTGGAGAGATGCAGTTACGTATCAGATTTATATTCGCTCTTTTGCCGATTCAAATGGCGATGGCATTGGCGATGTCGAAGGCATACGTTCGCGCCTTCCATATTTAAAGAAGCTGGGTATCGATGCCATCTGGATTACACCGTGGTACCCATCGCCGCAGCATGATCATGGTTATGACGTCGCTAATTACATGGATATCGAACCTGATTACGGCACGCTAGCCCAGGCTGAGCAGTTAATAAAAGAGGCACATGAGTTTGGAATTAAATTTATCGTTGACATCGTTCCTAACCACACATCCAGTGATCACGAATGGTTCCAAGCCGCACTCAATGCTGCGCCGGGTTCACTCGAGCGCGAGCGTTATATTTTCCGCGACGGGAAAGGTCCAAACGGTGATTTGCCACCTAATAACTGGGAGGCAGTCTTTGGTGGTTGTGCGTGGCAACGAATTACAGAGGCCGATGGCAAGTTAGGCCAGTGGTATTTACACATTTTCGCGATTGAGCAGCCCGATCTAAATTGGGAGAACCCAGAAGTTGTTTCGCATTTAGAAGATGTTTTAAAGTTTTGGTTAGATCGTGGCGTCGATGGTTTCCGCATCGATGTTGCTCATGGAATGTTTAAGGAAGAAGGCTTGCCAGATATTCAGAAAGATCCAGCCGCCGAGATGCTTGGAACAGAACATAAACCTTTCTGGGATCAAGAAGGCGTGCATGATATTTATCGCTCTTGGCGCAAAATCTTCGATTCATATCCAGGTGATCGTATGGCAGTTGCCGAAGCATGGGTCAGCCCCGCAGAGCGCATAGCCCGTTACGTTCGACACGATGAACTTCAAAACTCATTTAACTTCGAGATGCTCACATCTTTATGGAAGGCAGATCAGATTCGCGCAAAGATTGATAACTCAATTGGTGCATTGCAAGAAGTCGGAGCACCAACATCATGGGTATTTAATAATCACGATGTAGTGCGTTCAGTTGATCGTTTAGATCTTGGTCTGACTAACCACGGTGATACAACGTTTTCGCGCCAAGGAGATCCAGCTAAGTTCAATATCGCTCGTGGAACGTTGCGTGCGCGCAGTGCAGCATTGATGATGTTGGCGTTGCCAGGTGGTGCATATATGTATCAGGGCGAAGAGCTAGCGCTGCCTGAAGTTCGCGATATTCCAGAGGATCGCTTAACTGATCCACGCTGGAAGATGAGTGGGTACACCGATCGTGGTCGCGATGGTTGTCGCGTGCCGTTGCCGTGGTCATCTGATCCAGCTGGCGCCTTTGGTTTTTCTAGCAACGCTGCGCTGACAATTGATCAAGCATGGCTGCCACAGTCACCATGGTGGGGCAAGTTTTCTGCTGATTCACAAGAGGGCGTTGAGAATTCAACATTGTCTATGTACCAAGAGGCGTTGGCTATTCGCAAAGCAGAGCAAGGCTTAGGCGATGGTCCAATGGAGTGGATTGAAGCCGGTAAAGATGTTGTCGCCTTCGAGCGTCCAGGAGATTTTGCGTGTTATATCAATCTAGGTGCACCGATCCAACTGCCATCTAACTCGCAAATTTTACTGAGCAGCGGACCTGTTAATGGACACACGCTGCCAACTGATACCGCAGTCTGGGTCAGATTAATTAACTAATGCCAAACACGCAGCTACAGCACAAGGTTGTGCGCACGCTTGCATCGGCGCAGGTACTAAATGGCGTGGGCGTAGCCGGCACCGTTGCAGCTGGCTCTCTGCTAGTTTCATCAATTACTGACTCTGAAACTCTTGCGGGTCTGGCACAAACAAGCGCGGTATTAGGGGCGGCAGCTTTAGCGCTGCCACTAGCTCGGTTAACCGCTAAAGGCGGACGACGTTTAGCGCTGTCGGTTGGTTATTCATCGGGAGTTTTGGGATCTATCTTTGCAATTCTTGGTGGATCACACCGCAACCTATTTTTTATGTTGCTCGGAACTTTTCTGGTAGGCGCTGCATCGGCTGCAGGTTATCAAGCTCGTTTTGCCGCAATTGATTTGGCCACTAAAGAAAGCCGTGCCAAACAGCTTTCATTCGTTGTGTGGGGCTCAACAGTTGGCGCTGTGGCTGGTCCAAATTTAATGGATCCTTCTGGAAACTTAGCCGAGCGCTTGAACTTACCGCGCTTAGTTGGTCCCTACTTAATTTCAGCGGCGACTTTGTTTTTTGCAATGGTCGTTATCCAGATTTTCTTACGTCCAGATCCCTATTTAACAGCCGAAAAACAGGCATCAGTGAAGCAGCACAAAGGATCAACTAAAAAAGCTTTGACACATATTCGTTCCAACCCGCAGGCGCTCTTTGCCATCTCTGCAATAGCCATTGGCCATGTTGCAATGGTGTCGGTGATGGTAATGACACCAATTCATATGAAGCATGTTGATGTCTCTTTACGGATTATTGGTTTTGTCATCAGCGTGCATGTGCTTGGTATGTATGCGTTTTCACCAATCATTGGTTCGCTCAGTGATCGTTTAGGACGAGTGCGAGTTATCCAAATTGGTTTAGTAATTCTCTTGCTCTCCACAATTGTTGCCGGTGCATCTGCAGCCGGTAATGCCTACCAGCTAGGGGTTGGGTTATTTCTCTTAGGCCTTGGTTGGTCGTGCACACTCATTGGTGGCTCAGCGTTCTTATCTGAGGCGGTTTCATTGGAGATGCGCCCTGCATCGCAAGGTGCAAGTGACTTAGTGATGAACCTCGCCGGTGCCGGCGGTGGAGCTTTAGCTGGGGTAATCATCGGAACGTTAAGTTATGGATGGCTCTGTTTATTTGCCGCAATCCCGGTAATCATCTTGGCTTATCTATCTAGGAAAATTGGCCTCATTGTCGACTAGATCCAAGCTACACCCAGCGTGGATAGCTGCAATTGTCACCTTCTTTACGTTGGTTGCAACTGCAGGTTTTAGATCAGCACCCTCCGTATTAATAATTCCCCTAGAAGATGCATTTGGTTGGAGCCGCGATCAAATTTCATTAGCGGTGTCAGTCAATGTGTTGCTCTATGGCTTAACTGCTCCCTTTGCTGCGGCGTTAATGGAGCGTTTTACCGTGCGAAAAGTTGTTATGGCCGCACTCACAACAGTTAGCACGGGAGCTTTCTTAACAACCCAGATAAATGCACCATGGCAGCTAGTTGCTACGTGGGGATTCATCGTTGGTATAGGCACGGGCTCTATGGCCTTGGTCTTTGCAGCAACCGTTGCTAACCGATGGTTTGTTAAGCGTCGCGGAATTGTTATTGGTGGATTAACCGCAGCGGCTGCAATGGGGCAGTTGATCTTTTTGCCAGGACTAACACGTCTGTCAGATCTATATGGTTGGAAATCTATGGGCCTTACGATTGGTAGTGCATCTTTATTTATGGTTCCAATGATTTATTTGTTCTTACGTGAAAAACCGGCCGATCTAGGGCTATTGCCATACGGTGCACCAGCTGATTGGCAGCCACCAGTTAAATCCAACATGAATGCAGCAAAATTAGCTTTAGTTACATTGAAAGAGGCCAGCGCCCATAAAGATTTTTGGTATTTGAGCGGTTCATTTTTCGTATGCGGGTTATCTACCAGCGGCTTGATTGGAACTCACTTTATTCCGGCAGCTCATGATCATGGGATGGGGCAAGTTGTCGCCGCATCACTTCTTGCTCTCGTTGGAGTCTTTGATGTCATAGGCACATTGTTTTCAGGCTGGCTCACAGATAAATACGATCCCCGCAAACTTCTATTCTTTTATTATGGGTTGCGCGGATTATCGTTGTTTTTACTTCCATCGATCCTATTTTCAACGATGCACCCATCGACATTAGTTTTCATTATTTTCTATGGCCTTGATTGGGTAGCAACCGTGCCTCCAACAGTGATGTTATGCCGCACGGTGTTGGGTCCTGATCGCGGCACGGTTATTTATGGCTGGGTCTTTGCGGCTCATCAGCTCGGTGGCTCTATCGCTGCATTAGGAGCTGCAGTTATTCGAGTGAAGTTTGGCGACTATGCAGCGGCGTTTTATGTGAGTGGTGCCCTTTGTTTAGTGACTAGCTACTTTGTTTTACAGATCGCCAAGGGCAAAGACACGGCTAGCCTTAGCGTATGAGTACCTTCTATGAAGAAGTCGGTGGCGAAGAGTTTTTTAGCAATTTAGTTTCGCAGTTTTATGGCTACGTTGCCACAGATCCAATTCTGCGTCCCATGTATCCAGATACAGATATGAAAGGCGCGGCCGAGCGTCTACAAATGTTTCTAGAACAGTACTGGGGCGGACCAACGACGTATCAAGAAAATCGCGGACATCCACGTTTGCGCATGCGCCATGCGGGATTTCATATCGATGCCGCCGCTCGTGATGCGTGGTTAAATGCGATGCATAAAGTTGTTGGTGGAATCGAAATGTATGCTACACACCGTGCACAACTGTGGAGCTATTTAGAGATGGCGGCAGATTCGATGGTAAATCAACCAGATTGAGATTGGTTTCCAACTTTTAAGATCTCACCATTTCGTAAGTACCACAGCGTTCCTTTTTTATCGCGAACAGTAGTTACGCGCAGTCCAACTTTTTCTACAACACCTTGAATATCTAGAACATCCACATTGTCACCGACACCATATTGATCTTCGATCAGCATAAAGATTCCAGATAAAATATCTCGAACTAAAGTCTGGGCACCAAGGCCAAGTGCAACGCCAAGAATTCCAGCTGATGCAATAAGTGGCCCTAAGTTAAATCCAAACTCACCGAGGGTCATTCCCGATGCAATGATCCAGATAGCTGATTTCAATGTTGCTGCCAATACGCCACCGATTGTGCGAGCGCGCTCTTTTTGGCGGGCCACAATATTGCGTGGTCCCGGAACTAGATCGGCAGTTGATAATCGGTTCATCGCTCTGTGAATTGCTCGGCTACCAAAGCTCTGGGCCAGTACGGCCGTAATGAGGATGATGAGGATGCGAAGGGGGGTCCCGCTAACCCAATCGATGATGTGTTGTACTGAATCGCTCATAGTGGGTATGACTGTAGCCAAATCTTTACCCAAATACCGCTTTGAAATACCCGTAACCGAGCGTGTTGTAGTGCAAGATAAACCAATCGGCGCAGGCCATGCGCCAGATCGGGAGCGATTATGTCGCGGACACTAGTGCTCAATGCTACGTATGAACCTTTGGGTGTCATAACAGAGCGTCGCGCCCTGATCCTTGTCTTAAACCATAGAGCCACAATGATTGAAGAGTCTGGCTCTGTTGTACATTTTTCTGGCGGTCATTTGGATCTGCCATCAGTAATTCGCCTTAACAAATTTGTTCGAATTCCTTATCGCCATGCTGTGCCGTTGTCGCGCCGAGCAATCTTTGCTCGCGACGGTGGTCGGTGTGTGTACTGCACGGCCCCTGCTACATCGATTGATCATGTGATTCCTCGTAGCCGTGGTGGTGGTCATAATTGGGAGAACGTGGTTTCGGCCTGTCACAAGTGCAATCACTTAAAGGCCGATAAACAGCTCAAGGAGATTGGGTGGAGGCTTCGACAGTTGCCTCGCGAACCCGTTGGGGCTGCGTGGCGAATTCTAGGTACCGGTCGAACCGATGACCGATGGCTGCAGTACTTGCAGCCATTTGGTGTGGCAGCGGCAACGGCATAAGTAAATTACACTGCACACATGAATTTTATTATGTCAGCCGTTGAAGATGGCACTGTCGCTGGTCCAGGCCTTAGCGCAATTGAAACCGTTGTAACTTTTATTCTGATTCCCATTGCTCTATTTGCAGTCATCGCCGTGCTTTCGTGGGCGGTTAGTGCACCACGAAAAGCAACGACCACGTCTTCAATTACATCTATTAATTAATTACTTACTGCTTTGAACGTTCACAGCACGCAATAAACCATCGCGAGCTTCGGTAACTAACTTGCGCAAGACTGTTGGCGCATCTTTGCCAACGGTATCTAACCAGGAAGTCGTCTTATCAATAGTTGATTGAGATAAGACCCACGTTGGGTAAAGACCGCTCACTATTTTGCTTGCTCCCTCGTATGACTTAGATTCCCAGACGGTGATGATTGAATCGAAGTATTGATCTACGTATGAGGCCAATAGTTCACGTTGAATCGGTCTCTGGAATCCAGCGACAAGGGCCGAGCGCACTGAGGTTTGAATATCCTCATTGATAATCTTGTTCCAGGCATAGTTCTTGGCCTCAACTGTTGGAGATGCAGCAACTGCAGTCTCATGGAAACAGTTACCGCTAGTGGTGTTATCTCGTGCAAGTTCGGCATCGAGCTCTTCCTTGGTGATGGCTCCGCGCTCGGACAAAGCGATTATGAAGAACCAACGTTGATCTGCATCGACAATAAAACCAGGAGCTGAACCGTTGAGAAGTCCTCGCACTGCATTTATGTGTTCGGCAGTCACGGCGTTTTGAGCAAAGGCGCGCGCAAACAACATCTGTAAGTCACTGCCAGACGCAGAACTCTTAGTTAGTGCATCCAAACCATTAGCAATCTTTAGGCGCATCTGATCGCGCGCGCTATCTGGTGTGTAAGCCTCAACCGATGTGTACATCTGTGTTAACACAATGTTGACAACAGCATCATCATTTTCACCTGGCAGTCCAGCAAAGGCGATATCTAGGAAGTCAGATGATGAAATCTGCCCATCGCGGTGCATGTCCCACACTGCAGCCCAACATAGAGCGCGAGTTAATGGATCTGCAATCTTTCCGAGATGTGTTTTAAGAGTTGTGAGTGAGCGTGCATCAAAGCGCAGTTTTGCATACGACAAGTCGCGATCATTAATTAACAATAAATCGGCGACCTTTTGACCGGCAAACTGTGGAACGTCAGTGAGTGCACCAGCAACATCGAGCTCTACTGATGTGCGAAGCTTGACTGAATCACCATCGATGTCATACAAAGCCACAGCTAAGCGATGTGGGCGAAGCTCAGTAGATCCGGCAGGAATCAACGGTGCTTCTTGCTTGATTGCAACCGATGCGTATGTATCTCCATCGATAGTTAGCTCTGGGCGCAGAGTGTTTACACCTGCGGTTTGCAACCATGTCGCTGCCCATGAATCGAGGGAGCGACCACTGGCAGCTTCTAGTTGGTCAAAGAGATCTTTAAGTGTTGTATTGCCCCAAGCATGCTTAGCAAAGTACTTTTGAAGGCCAGTAATAAAATTATCACGACCAACGTGTGCAACTAGTTGCTGCAACACAGATGCTCCCTTGGCATAGGTAATGCCGTCAAAGTTAGCGTTAACAGCCTCAATATCGACCATGTCGGCAACGATTGGATGCGTCGAAATTAACTGGTCTTGTCGATAGGCCCAGTTCTTTCGCTCGCTGTTAAAGCCCGCCCAGCCACCCGTAAATCGAGTTGCTTCTACCATTGCAAGATAGGCCATGAACTCGGCAAAGGATTCGTTAAGCCACAGATCATCCCACCACGACATAGTTACTAAGTCGCCGAACCACATGTGTGCCATTTCATGCAAGATTACGTTTGCACGAGACATATACATTTTTTCTGGCATGTGACTGCGGAAAACTAACAAGTCCTCGCGGAAAGTAACTGCACCTGCATTTTCCATAGCGCCAAAGTTAAAGTCAACAACTGCGATCTGATCGTATTTTTCAAATGGATAGGCAAGACCAAATGTCTTTTCGAAGTGATCAAAGCCCTGCTTGGTTAGTAAGAAAATATCATCTGGATCTAAATACTGTGCCATTGATTTGCGGCAGTAGATTCCGAGCGGTACATCTTTAGAGCCCTTATAAACATCGTGAACATGTGAATATGGACCTGCAATGAGTGCAGCTAAATACATTGGGATTCGTGGAGTTGCAGCGAACTTCCACGTTGCTTTATCGGCCTTAACTTCTTTACTAATCTGGGTGTTATTTGAAATCGCTTCCCAATGGCCAGGAGTAGTAACTGTTAAAGCAAAAGTTGCCTTAAGGGATGGCTGATCAAAGCAAGGGAACATGTGGCGGATATATGCGGTTTCACCTTGTGAATATAAGTAGATCTCATTATCGGATGGATCAACTGAACGTTGAAGGCCTTCTCCGGACTTTGAATAAATAGCATCGATTTCGATGATCAACTCATTCTCAGCAGCGAGATTTTTTAGGTAAACGGTTTCGCCATCGAAGTCGCTTGTATCGACAGGGGAGCCATTTAAGCTAGCTGAGATAATTGAGCGACCACATGCATCGATAAAGGTTGAATATCCCGGGGTGTTGCAGGAGAACTTCACAACCGACTTTGAATAAAAGCTCTCTGCCCCTGTTGTGACATCTAGGGTGATGTCGTAGCTATGAACGACTAGATGGTCAGCACGCTCTTTGGCTTCGATGCGAGATATGTTGATTCCTGGCACGGTAGAACTCCCTTTTGTAGGTATCAATCCAACCATGACATTCTTGCCCCATGGAACGCCCCTCAATTCGTAGCTACAGCATTCGTGGGACGCGCATCACAGAGGCACAACGTGCGGCTAAGAAAAGCCTGCAGGAAATCCATGGAATTGCAGTTGCCGCAGAGAAGTTAGATCTGCAGGCAGTTTTTCCGCAGGCTGCAAAAATTATTATGGAGATCGGTTTTGGCATGGGGGAAGCCACAGCCATCATTGCGCTGAACTCGCCGGAGAACGGTTACTTAGCCGTTGATCTGCATCCACCTGGGATTGGTAAGTTACTTTCTAGAATTCAAGAACAGAAGATTACGAATATTAAAGTTATCGAAGATGACGTACATGTCGTGCTGCCCTACATGATCAATGACGAATCCCTGGACGGCGTGCACCTATATTTTCCGGATCCTTGGCCGAAAGTTAAACACCACAAGCGCCGGATAGTAAATACGGGGTTTTTAGAACTTGTTGCATCAAAGTTAAAGCCAGGCGGATATTTTCATTTAGCAACTGACTGGGTTCCATATGCAGAATCCATGGAGAATGTTTTTAAGACTTCAGCCCAATTTAGCGGGGGAGTAATTGATAAACCAGATTGGCGACCAGTGACCAGATTTGAAGGTCAAGGGATCGACAAAGATCACCGAGTTACAGACCTGCTGTATCTTCGTAAGTAGAAATCTTGTTGATGCGTCGAATATGACGCTCATCGTTGCTAAATGGCGTTTCAATAAACGCATCGATTATCGCTTTGCACTCATCGATTGAGTGCATCCGACCACCGATTCCAACTACATTTGCATTGTTATGCTCTTTTGCAAGCTTTGCAGTCTCAACGCTCCAGGCAAGTGCAGCGCGAACGCCCTTAACTTTATTTGCTGCGATCTGTTCGCCATTTCCAGAGCCACCTAGAACGATTCCCAGAGACAATGGATCTGCAACTGTTGCAGCAGCGGCCGGTATGCAAAAATCTGGGTAGTCATCTAAGGCATCAAATTGATGCGGGCCATGGTCTATAACGCTGTGGCCTTTGGATTCAAGATATTCAACCAAGGCACCTTTTAGTTCCAGCCCTGCATGATCGCTGCCGATATGAATTCTCATGTGTGCATTGTGCCATTAACTGCAATAAGAAAACCCGCCACATGATTGCTCACGTGGCGGGTCTTACCCTTAGGAGGTTTTATATATGAATCTAGTTCTTACCTTATTAGTGATTTCTTCCCTTGCCACCGTCCATGTGTCCCGGACCGCCCTTACCCATGCCTGGACCCATTGCTCCACGAACTGCATCAACTTCAGCAGTTACATGTGCAGTAAGACCAGCTTTTAGAGTTACGGCTTGTGCTGCAGTAATTTTTCCTGCAGTAACTGCTGCATCAATCTCTTTAGTTTCTGCTGCAACTAGAGCTGAAATTAATGCAGCCTTCTTAGTTCCGGCAATTGCTCCAAGTGTTTCACCTGCAGCAAGACGAGTCTTGATAGTTGCAGCATCGATACCAATGGTTGTTGCGATTAGCGCCTCACGCGCTGCACGCTGTGCATCATTGGCAGGATTGCCTCCACCATGTTCGGCGGCATCAGCTGCGTGTGCTGCAGTTAGAGCTGCAGTGATTGCATCTGATTGTGCTTGCGTGATTGTTCCCTTTGAAATAAGTCCTGCAAGAACGCTAGCGAGTTCGGCTTCGTGGCCGCCCTTCATCTGTCCCATTGCGCCACCGGCCATTGGGTTAACGATTGAGTTAACTGTGGTCTTAGTGGTGGTTGCCTTTACTAAAACTGCCTTACCTTTTGACTGTGATGCTGTTGCAACACCAACAGTGCCTACTGACAGTGCAACAGTTGTTAGAACAACTGCGGCAATCTTTCTCTTTGATGACATTTGCATGTCTTCCCTTCCCTAGTGGAACTGTCTGTGACACATCGTCATCGACTACCCGTAATTAACTACCCAATGCTGAGGATGCTAGTAATCCATCCTTAAAACACCGTGTGAGTATTTAAGAAGTTTCGACTAAAAATGCTGGGTTTACCCACTTATGGGGCAATTAGTGATGCAGGGAACTCCTTATTTCTCTCAGAATCCTCACACTTAAGACTGAAACCCAGTTTCTTCCCAGCCTTTTTGAAAGGTCTCACACCATGAAGCGTCCAATTGCAACTCTCGCAATCCTTCTATCAATTTCAATGTTCTCTACCTATAGCGCTTTTCCTGCACAAAAAACATCCGTCACTCTAAAAAAAGCAGGACGAACAACTACTACATCACCCAACACAATCCTTAGCGGGAGTGGAGTTCCGACAAAAACAACTGGTATCGATGGTGATTTCTATATTGATATAAAGAATGCAAATCTTTATGGACCAAAATCAAAAGGTGTTTGGAAGATTGCAACATCACTTCGGTTACCAGTTGAAAAATCAGTTACTGCTAATCCAGTTGCAGGTGTTGATGGAGCAGTTGGTGCAACTGGAGCCAAAGGATCGCAAGGCGTACAAGGCGCGCAAGGAGTACAAGGTGATCAAGGAAACGTTGGCGCAGTTGGCTTACAAGGCGTTCAGGGCATTAGCGGATTAACTGGTCTACAAGGTGAAACAGGTGCAAATGGTTTACAAGGATTAACTGGAGCAGTTGGTTTATCTGGAACAACTGGACCTAAAGGTGATCCTGGTGCAATAGGAGTTACAGGATTAACTGGACCTAAAGGTGATCCTGGTGCAATAGGAGTTACAGGATTAACTGGACCTAAAGGTGATACTGGAGCAGCAGGAATTAATGGAACACAAGGTGCAACGGGTGCACAAGGTTCCGTTGGTGCAACTGGAATGAACGGCGCACAAGGTGCAGTTGGACCAGCAGGTACTAATGGAACACAAGGTGCAACAGGTGCAAGTGGTGTTGCCGGTTCGCAAGGCGTTGCAGGTGCAACTGGTGCGCAAGGTGCAACTGGATCTGCAGGTTCACAAGGATCAACTGGTGCAACAGGTTCAACTGGATTGCAAGGCGCAAAAGGTGACACAGGTACAACTGGTTCTCAAGGTATTCAAGGAGTTAAAGGGGATACGGGTACAACTGGATCACAAGGATCAACTGGTGAAGCTGGA
>CAFBPE010000017.1_pt1 | contig 15618 bp, 16 predicted proteins | sample 7269641 | NCBI WGS metagenome assembly CAFBPE01 (sample SAMEA6814136, study PRJEB35770) | uncultured Actinomycetes bacterium | biome: Freshwater; feature: Freshwater reservoir; material: water | place: Czech Republic | collected 2017-06-27 | depth 30m m
ATGCACACTGCATTTACATAATCTGGTTGTTGTGGTCCACCAACTGGGGCAGTTGTGTAATAAGAAGAAACGGCTTGCACATCACTTGCTTCTCGCAATAGAGCTATAGCTAAATCTACGTTAGCGCGTGGATCTCCAATATTTGCACCCAGGGCAATTACTGCTTTCATCGCGTTCGAGTAATCGCTACTGCAATATCTGTAACTTGTACGCCGACAGGTGCTTGGGGTTTATGAACCGTTACCGTTACTTCCAAAGCTTTTTCCTGTGAATTAAGAATCTTTTCAGCAATGCGACCAGCTAGTTTTTCAATCAATGAAACGGGATCGCTTGTAATCTCATTGACTACCAACTCAGTTATCAAGCCATAGTTAACCGTGTCTTCTATGTCATCACTCAACGATGCAGCCAATAAGTCCACGTGCATCAAAACGTCGACGAAAAAATCCTGACCATCGGTGCGTTCGTGATCAAATAGGCCGTGATAGCCAAAACCATGGATTCCAGTTATGAGTATCGAGTCGCTCATGCCGACAACACTTCTTTATGGGGCTTCACAGAGTGAACTCTAACTCCCCAGATTCCACTTGTGCCAAGTCGCTTAGTCAAAGCAATTGAGGCGATTTCACGCTCATCAGGCGTATCGGCGCCTAAGAATCGTTTGCGTGAGCCGCCGACAAGTACCCGGTATCCCATAGCCACAAAAACATCAATATTGTCAATGATTTCCCAGTTGTGATCGGCATTCTTAGCAAAACCAATACCCGGGTCGATAATTAAATTATTGTTACTAATTCCAGCCTCCAGGGCAGCAGTAATTCGTTCGTGTAATTCATGTACTACTTCATCGACCACGTTGTTGTAGTTTGCTAATGAGTTCATATCTTTTGATTGACCACGCCAATGCATAGCAATGTAAGGGGTTTTTAGATCTGCAGCAGTTGCAAGCATCTCTGGATCGGCTAATCCCCCACTAACATCATTAATAATATTAGCCCCAGCCAATACTGCTGCCCGCGCCGTACTAGCACGCATCGTATCTATACTTATTGTTACGCCTAGTTTTGATAGTTCGGTTATTACTGGGATAACTCGTGAAAGCTCTTCGCTCTCGCTAACTCTTTCGGCACCCGGGCGTGTGGATTCACCGCCGATATCTATTATGTCTACGCCCTCTGAAATCATTTGCTTACCGTGCATTACCGCCGCTTCTAGCGAATTATGGCGACCACCATCGGCAAAAGAATCTGGCGTGACATTGAGAATGCCCATAATGATCATGGTGTCTACCGATGTGTAATAAGACTGATTGCCTCTGCGCGAGTTGCAGCATTTTGCAGTGCACCTCGTACAGCACTTGTTGTTGTTCTTGCTTGAGACTTCTTAACTCCACGCATAGACATACACAGATGTTCGCAGTCAATAATTACAATTACACCAAGCGGGTCAAGAATCTCTACTAACGCATCGGCGATTTGAGTCGTTAATCGTTCCTGAACTTGTGGTCGTTTTGCATATACATCCACTAATCGGGCTAACTTTGAGAGTCCAGTAATTTTGCCGCGTGGGATATAGCCAATATGGGCTACGCCATGAAAAGGCGTTAAATGGTGCTCACAGTGAGAAAACACTTCAATATCGCGAACAATTACTAGCTCTTCGTGGCCAATATCAAATGTTGTTGTTAAAACATCTTCAGGTGACTGCCAGAGACCACCAAAGTTCTCTTTCATTGCGCGTGCAACTCGAGCTGGAGTTTCCTTTAACCCATCACGATCTGGATCTTCGCCAAGGGCAAGTAAAAGTTCGCGAACCGCTTTTTCAGCACGTTCTTGATCATATGGTCCTGATGCTCGGCCATCGGTCACCGATACTTTATTGATCGTCACTTGGAGCCTTCTTGCGACGTGTTGGCTTCTTAACTTCTACCACTGCCTCTGCGCGAAGTGGAACTTCAACTGGAGGTTGTTCAGATGGAATACGCGTAATAGATCCAGTCCAAGCCGGTCGTGCAGTAACAGATTTAACCTTTTTGAAAATAGTGGCAATCTCTTCCTTATTCAAGGTTTCTTTATCAAGGAGCTCTAAAACCATCTCATCTAAGATCTTGCGATTAGCTACCAAAATATCGAAGGCCTCTTGGTGTGCATTTTCGATGAGATTACGGATTTCACGATCCACAATTCCAGCGATGTTCTCTGAGTAATCACGCTGATGACCATAGTCGCGACCCATAAATGGTGCGTCGCTATCAGCGCCCAATTTAATGGCACCGATCGCTTCAGTCATTCCATACTGTGTAACCATCGCTCGAGCTAGTGCAGTTGCCTTCTCAATATCATTTGAAGCCCCAGTAGATGGATCATGAAAGATTAACTCCTCGGCCGCACGGCCACCGAGAGAATAAGCCAACTGATCCAGCAACTGATTGCGCGTTGTTGAGTAGCGATCTTCATCGGGAAGAATCATTGTGTAACCCAAGGCCCGCCCGCGCGGCATGATGGTGATCTTATGAACTGGATCAGTATGTGGCAGTGCATGAGCCACAAGTGCATGCCCGCCTTCGTGATAGGCCGTTACGCGACGTTCGTCATCGCTCATGATGCGTGATTTGCGTTGAGGCCCAGCCATAACTCGATCGATTGCTTCATCGAGTTCAAAGTTAGAGATTACTTTCTTTTCTTCACGAGCCGTTAACAACGCGGCTTCATTAAGAACATTGGCTAGATCGGCGCCAGTAAATCCAGGTGTGCGGCGCGCATAGTCAACAAGTTTTACATCTTCACTGAGAGGTTTGTTTTTTGCATGGACTGCCAAGATTGCTTCACGACCTTTTAGATCTGGTCGGTCAACTGCTATCTGTCGATCAAAGCGACCCGGACGCAAAAGCGCAGGATCCAAAACATCGGGGCGATTTGTTGCTGCGATAAGAATTACTTTTGTATTCTCCTCAAATCCATCCATCTCAACAAGTAACTGATTAAGAGTTTGTTCACGTTCATCATGACCGCCACCCATTCCTGCACCACGCTGGCGACCAACGGCATCGATCTCGTCTACGAAGACGATTGAGGGTGAGTTCTCTTTAGCTTGATTGAACAGATCTCGCACGCGTGCGGCTCCAACACCAACAAACATCTCAACAAAATCTGAACCTGAAATTGAATAGAAAGGCACTCCTGCTTCTCCGGCAACTGCACGTGCAAGAAGCGTCTTACCTGTTCCTGGGGGGCCAAAAAGTAAAACTCCCTTTGGAATCTTTGCCCCTAACACACCGTACTTATCTGGGTTAGCTAAGAAATCTTTTATCTCTTCAAGTTCAGCGATAGCTTCATCGACTCCAGCTACATCTTTAAATGTGGTCTTTGGTACATCGTTATTTTGAAGCTTGGCTCGAGAGCGTCCAAATTGAAATACTTTATTTCCTCCCTGAGCTTGACTCATCATCCAGAAGAAGAGAAAGCCAATCAGCAAGAAGGGAATGATTGAAAACAAGAATGAGACCAGAAGGGACTGTGAAGGAACCCTTACATTCCAGCCTTTTGAAGGGGGATTTGAGGTGAGAGCATCCACAAGAGTTGGCTCTTGTCGGGCAACATAAGAGGCTTCAACTTTGGTTGCACCTTTAATTGTTGTACCAGTTCGAAGTACTAATCGAATCTTCTGATCTTTGTCAACGATTTCAGCTGATTCAACTTGTGATTGCGAAATAGCATCTAAAGCTTGGGAAGTCTCAATCTGGGTATATCGATTTCCTGCAGAAGTTATCTGACCAAAGATAGAGATAGAAAAGATTGCAACAAGAATCCAGAAAAGTGGTCCACGAAAGATACGACCTGCTCGGGTTGCGGGCTTCTTAGGCGCAGTGCTACCTGTAAAGCTTTTCTTCAGCGGAGTTTTCTTGGCCGAGTTCTTTACTGGCTTTTTAGCGTCAGACATTTTCTAGATTTCTCGTTTCTAAAGGTTTATGAGTACATGTGCTTGGCAAGCACAGCGATAAATGGAAGGTTGCGATATTTCTCATCAAAGTCCAGACCATAACCAACGACGAAATCTGGTGGAATTTCAAAGCCTATATATTTGACGGCAACTTCTACTTTTGCAGCATCGGGCTTGCGCAAGATTGAGAGAATCTCAACACTTCCAACTCCGCGAGATTCTAGGTTAGCTTTTAACCAAGAAAGCGTTAACCCTGAATCAACAATGTCTTCAACGATTAAAACATTTCTCCCAGTAATATCCCTATCTAAATCTTTTAGGATACGAACGACGCCACTTGACTTAGTTCCGGAGCCATAAGAAGAAACTGCCATCCAATCCATTTCAACATGGCGTTGCAGGGCGCGCGAAAGATCGGCCATCGCCATGACTGCACCTTTGAGTACGCCAATTAAGAGAAGATCTTTACCTTCGTAATCTTTATCAACGCGAGCAGCTAACTCAATTATTTTGGCTTGCAGCTGATCCTCGGTGACGATGACTCGTTCGATGTCCTTCTCTATTCCTGCTAAATCCACGCCGGCTCCCCTGCTAGTGATGTAAGAGCGAAAGTCTGCCCGAAAAACGCCCAACCTTCACACCACCCGGCACATGTGCCTCTGCCTGCCCATTCCACGCGGTAATAAGCGCCTCAACTGCGCTTACATGCTCGGCTGAGACCGATCCGCTGGGAGCCCCGGCGGCATAGATCGCCATTCGAATAATTCGGCTCCTGATGGCTTTGGGCAGCTGGGCCAAGTGGTTGCACTCTAGATCAGATAAATCCAGAAGCGCAGCCTCGCGCTCTGCCCATTCATCAAGTGCATCTGCATCCTGGCGCAGGAGTTCAGCGCTTCGAACTAATGCGTGCGAAATTCCAGGTCCGATTGCAGCTTCTAGCGCTGGCAACGCTTGCGTGCGAACGCGTACGCGCGCATAAGTTGTGTCCTGATTGTGCGGATCACTCCATGGAGTTAATCCAACTTCAGCGCACACGCTTTCAGTCTCACTTCTTGTAATTGAAAGAAGTGGACGGATATAAATTCCATTGTGTGGTGCCATTGCAGATAAAGAGCGTGTTCCCGATCCTCGAGCAAGGCCGAGTAAAACTCCTTCGGCCTGATCATTGTGTGTGTGACCTAAGAAAACAGCAACTGCGCCAGTTCTTACTTGGGCTTTAAGCAATGCTTCATAACGTGCAGCGCGCGCAGATGCCTCTAAGCCTTCAGTGATATTTACAACAACCTTTTCAATAGTGGTTGTAATATCTAACGAAAGCATTTGCTGAACAACTTTAGTTGCCTGATCGGCAGAGATACTCTGCAGTTGATGATCAACAGTAACTGCTTCAACCTTAATTGCTAATTTCTTTGCTTCAACTGATAACGCGTATGCCAGCGCTAATGAATCTGCGCCTCCAGAAACTGCAACAAGGACACAATCGCCAGCTTCGAATTTTTCTAGCCATGGGCGAACCGCGCTTCTAATAGCTGGCAGGCTTGATGTCATGCGATAAGACTAGACCCGGCCACCAAATGGCATAAGACCTTTGACGCTATAAATACTTGAATACAACAGGCCTGCATTCTTTGAATTCGCCTCCCACATCATGCCGTTACCCGCATAAATAGTGATGTGATGAATCGTTGAAATCGTTCCCTTGTATGAATAAAACAACAGATCTCCAGGCTCAAGGGCGTTGAGCGAAACATGCTTGGTATAGCCCGAATACAGCGCTGAGTTGAGGCGATCCCAATTTGGCCAATCCAATCCGGCGAACTTATATGCTGCATAGACAAGGCCTGAGCAGTCAAAAGTATTTGGTCCCTGCGTTCCCCATACATATGGTTTTCTGGCAAGGACTTGTTTCTTTGCATATTCAACAGCCTTTAATCGCTGCGCTTGGGAAGTTCGAATCGTTGAGCGACCCTTGAAACCGATGTCTGGCCAAACCTTAGATTGTCCAGCCGTCTGTGTTGCTTGATTAGCTTGTGCCTCTTCTAAGAGTGCAAGTTGGCGTTGTTGCTCAAGCGTTGTTCTAAATTTGCGTGCGCTCAACAACTCTTTCATTAACTGATCTTGAACTTTTTGTAACTTAGCAACTTCTTTAGCTTGCTCAGCTTTAGCATCATCAGCAACTTTCTTAGCTGCAGCCACTTTATCGGTCGCTTTTTGTTGAGCAATTTTTGCATCGTCGGCAGCTTTCTTTGCTGCCCGTGCAATGATTTCTGCAGCCTTAAATCTTTCAAGTGCGATTGTGTTCTTTGAACCTAACGTACTTAATGTGCTGAGTTGATCCATTAAATCTTGTGGACCATTAGCACTGAGCAAAGGTTCTATCTCGCTCATATTGCCACCAAGAATGTATGCATTAGCGGCAAGTTTGCCGATAACTCTGTGCGCCTCTTCTACCGCTGCTGCAGTTTCAGCGGCATACTGCGCCGCAGCTCGCGCTGCAGCTTCGGCAATTGCTAACTCTCTTTGTGCTTTTACATACAGCGCAGTGGCGGCATTGGCCTTTGCGGTTAGTGTGCGCAGACTTTGGTTAGCTGCCGCCAACTTTGCTGCTTGTGCATCCGCTGCCTTCTTTTTCGCCGCTTCAGCTTTCTTTGCAGCTTCAATCTGGGCCAACGTTGGTTTTGGGGTCTTTGCCACAGCTGGCGCTGTTGACAGCGTCAGAATGGCGATCAGAGCAAGTGAAATTGCTCGATATTTTTTCACAGTAAGACCTCCGGGGGAAGGGCTTAAGAATAAATGAATGAGCTTAGAAAACCTTGGTAATAGCGGCTGGTGTCCTTAATTAGATACGTCACGGCGCACAAATAGAAACGAGGCAACTGCGGCGCCAATGGCGACATATATGCCGCCAACTAATAATGCGTGTGAGTACTCAATCCCAGTCGTCATTCCCCGAGGTACACCCCCGGATGCAATCGCAGAAAGTTGCGCACCGGGCATCCAATCTTGCAGTGAATTCTTCACGGCAATTAGTAGATTTTCAATAATCAGCAGCCACAGAACACCAAAAGAGATTGCACTTATTGGTGAGCGAAGCAGTAGCCCTAAGACCATACCTATCGTGCCGAAGCCAATGACTGAAATAACTATATTAATGAAGCTTGTAAATAAGGCATGTCGCCCATCGGCGCCAAACCATAGATCTGTTGAAACTTTGGCACGTGGAGCCAAAATTACTGAGGCGCTAATACTGATTACAGCTGACAAGATGATCATCACAAGTGCAAATAACTTCATGGCGATAAATTTGCCAGCAAGAATACGTAAGCGCCCCGGTTGACGTACCAATAAATTTCGTAAGGTGCCATACGTATACTCCTGCGCAGTTTGCGCCGCAAAAACACAGAGGGCAATTATTCCCAAGAAGCCACCAACACTGGTAAAGCCTTGGACTCCACCTGTTGCAAGCCCCAAGATTTCGCGGCTGACCGTTCGCCCACGATCTGAGTTTCCATCCGGTGAATCAATAAGAAGAAAAAGCAGGGAGGAAAAAAGTGCACTAAAGAAAACTACTGCGCCCATAGTGCCAATAAAGAGTGATGGGCGACGTAATTTACGAAGCTCTGCAAAAGCTACATGCCACATTATTTTTCACCCGTCATTTCAAAGAAGGTTTCTTCAAGATTTGGTAGTTGCGGAGTCAACTGCGACAAAGTTATTCCAGCATTAAATGCCGCGCGATTAAACTCCACTGCCCAGTCAGCTGGGCCTTCAACATGAACTGCACCATCACGAATCGCTGCATGGTGTCCCGCAGCTTCTGCGATAGCTAGTAGTGCGGCAAGATCAGCATCGTGTGCGCCTTTAGCGATAATTACCGGCTGCTGACTGAGCATCAAATCCGTCATTTTGCCAGTGAATACGACTTCACCTTTTCGCAACATAACTAAGTAATCACTTATTAATTCGAGTTCTGATAGTAAGTGCGAGGAAACAAAGACTGAGGTTCCATCATTTGCTAGCGAGCGCAGCAATGAACGAACTTCTTGAATGCCTTCAGGATCTAAACCATTAGTTGGCTCATCTAGCATTAGCAGTTTTGGATTTGGAAGCAAGGCCGCGGCAATGCCTAAGCGCTGCTTCATTCCTAATGAATACGTCTTGTACTTTGATTTACCTCGATCGCCAAGGCCTACTTGCTCAAGTAATCCCTGCACTCGATCTGTTGAAAAGCCACCAAGGCTTGCTAGGTAGTTCAAATTCTCTTTACCGCTAAGTGCTGGATAAAACGCTGGCCCTTCAATCATTGCGCCAACGCGCGGCAAATACTTTTCAGGGTGTTTGATTGATTCACCCAAGATCTCACCCGTGCCACCTGTTGGCGTTATTAGCCCTAGCAACATGCGCATGGTGGTGGTTTTGCCAGAGCCATTTGGACCTACAAAACCGCAGATCGTGCCAAGTGGAACTTCAAAAGTTGCATGGGAAACAGCCATACGTTCGCCATATTTCTTGCTTAAATCAGAGACCGAGATTGCAGTGTTAGACATAGGTGTAACTCTGCCACAATTAGCCGGTGAGTACACCATGGGGATACCGCCCCCGCAATGAGCGCGAAGAGCCTGAATGGGATCTGCACCCACAAACACATGCAGTGCGCGCTGGCCTTGCCCGATCTGGTTTTGGTGAAACTTCAGAGGCGCTCTATTTAAATAGTGGTTTTACATATTCCAGTGCCGAAGAAGCAAACGCATCCTTTGCTGATGAGACTGAACACTTTTTATATAGTCGATTCCATAATCCAACTATTGCAATGTTTGAGCAACGTTTGGCGGCGATTGAAGGCGCAGATTTCTGTGTAGCAACCGGCTCTGGAATGTCAGCAATGTTTTCATCGTTAGCGTGTTTAGTAGAACAAGGCGACCACGTCGTTGCATCCGCTGCAATGTTTTCATCATGCCACGTCGTGATTACAGAGTTCTTACCAAAATGGGGCGTGACCTTTGAACTAGTTAAGGGAAATGATCCAGCTGCCTGGGCTAAGGCGTTAAGCAGACCAACTAAAGCGGTCTTTATTGAAACTCCCAGTAATCCTCTCATGGAGATTGTTGATATCCAGATGGTCAGCGATCTTGCACATAAAGTCGGTGCTACCGTAATCGTTGATAACGTCATGGCATCTCCAGTATTACAAAAGCCTCTACAACTTGGTGCCGATGTTGTTATGTACTCGGCAACAAAACACATCGATGGTCAGGGACGAGTTTTAGCCGGTGCGATTCTTGGCTCATCGTCATATATCCACGAAAAACTCATGCCATTTACTCGCCATACCGGTCCTTCACTGAGTCCATTCAATGCGTGGGTCCTAGTTAAATCCCTAGAGACAATGCAGATGCGCGTTGAGCGCATGGTAGAAAATGCGCAAGCAATCGCTGAGTTCTTAGAGTCGCGTGCAGAGATTAAATCAGTGCGTTTCCCCGGGCTTAAATCACACCCAGATCACGCCCTTGCCATGAAACAGATGAGCGGTGGTGGAACCACTGTAGGTATTGAGTTTGTGGGCGATCAAAGCCAAGTATTTGCCTTTATGAATAAGCTAAAAGTCGTTGATATCTCTAATAACTTAGGCGATAGTAAATCACTTATTACTCACCCGGCGTCATCTACACATCGCCGTTTAGCACCTGAAGTGCAAATGCAAATGGGCATAACGCCATCAGTGCTTCGCTTATCAGTTGGTTTAGAACATTCGAGTGATTTAATTAAAGACTTAACTCAAGCACTGAGCTGAGCGGCTACAAGTACGACCGATAATAAACTTAAATAGGTTATCGACCATTGGAAGATTTTCCCCGCGGTCTTGCCATAATCAGCTGAGCCCTCTTTCAAGGCAATGAGTTCGCGGGCAAATACCAGGCCTAATAGCACTGTCACAACTAATGACCACATAGGCAATGAAGCTGAAAGAATTAACCACACAGATGATGCGATCATTAAAATTGTATGGAACCACATTTCGCGATGAACACGAGCTTTAGTCGCAACAACTGGAAGCATAGGTATTCCGGCAGCTGAATAATCGTCTTTGTACTTAATTGCAAGTGCCCAAAAGTGTGGTGGAGTCCAAAAGAAAATCACCATAAAAAATGCAAGTGCTGGAATCGACAGTGAGTTAGTTACCGCTGCCCAACCAATAAATACAGGCATGCATCCTGCTGCGCCACCCCAGACAATATTCTGCGATGTTCGACGCTTTAATCCAACTGTGTAGACAACAACATAGAAAGCAATTGCAATCAATGAAAGTAAAGTTGCAAGTGGAGTAGTAAAGATCCAAAAAAGAATGAGCGAAAGTACGCCAATGAAAGTTGCAAAAATAGTTGCCTGTTGCTTACTTAAGACTCCGGTCACGATTGGTCGCTTAGAAGTACGTGCCATTAACTTATCGATATCACTTTCAATCACCATGTTAAAAGCATTGGCACTCCCAGCCGATAATGTTCCGGCTAGAATTGTCATTGCAACCAGTGTGAAAGAAGGCAGGCCTTTGGCAGCTAAAACCATGGCCGGTAAAGTGCTAACTAGGAGCAGTTCTACGACCCGAAGCTTCATCAGATCTATATATCCACGCGTAGTTGTTTTCACTGCATAAGATTACTCAGCAACTACGTGCAATGTTCACAGATTCTTCACAGCCAAAGGGGTTACTTTTCCTCTAACGAAAGGATCTCCTAATGTCCCCAGATCAAAAGCCTGAATGGTTTGAAATAGCCGACGCTGACAATTCCGCGTCCCCACGCCCTGTGGCTAAAACGCTTCCCGCACTGGCATTGCTAGTCACGGTTGCAATTTTTGGCGTTGGTACAGTTTTTGCACAGACGCAACAGGAGTCTCCAGCCAGTGCAGTGTCAAGCGTAACTGCCGCCGCTGCACCTACAGATCAGGTAGCTGCATCTACTCAGCCTTCAACAGATACAGGTGTGATACGTGCTTCATCAACTCCAGCTGCAGGTTCGGCCTCTATGGAGCGCACTAATCCAAATACATCAATAAGAATAAATACAGTTTCTACTTCAGAAAGTAGCGAAGAGCCAACTGCAGTACCTGCGCCTCAGGCAGCTCCGACTCAGTCCGAAGAGCCAACTGCAGCACCTACGCCTAAGGCAGCTCCCACTAAGACAGAAGAGCCAACTGCAGTGCCTACGCCTAAGGCACCTACGACCATAAAGGCCCCCACAAAAATTAAAAACCCTTCGATTGGAGTCAAACCTCCCACGGGTGGTGGCGACGATGACGATGACGATGATCATGATAATCATGACGAAGGTGACGACGATGAAGGTGATGACGACTAATTCATAAGCATTAGAGTTAGGGCATGCGCCGTAACTTTCTACTATTTACATTAATAACATCACTCTGCGCCCTCTCTATACCGGCACAGAGTGATGTTATTTCTAGCGATACAAAGATGTCACTTGTTAAAACTATAACCGGAACGATTTCTCCCAAATCAGTTCGTTCATCCGGTACCGGCTTAGTAAGTGCCCACAACATGATGTACAGACATAGTGTGACAATTTATAACGCGAATACTTTTGAATTAGTTAAGACAATTTCTGATTCGGTAAAACTTTCAAAGTATGGTCTCTCGAAATATTCAACAATATTTAAAGGCGCACCTGTTGAAGGTGCTTATTCTCCTGATGGCAAGTACTTGTATGTCACTAACTATGCCATGTACGGCAAAGGCTTTAATCGTGAAGGCCACGACACGTGTTCACCGGCATCGAACTTCGACACAAGTTTTCTCTATCGCATCGAGTTAGCGACATACTCGATTGATGCGGTGTACCCAGTTGGATCAGTGCCAAAAGTCGTCGAAGTTACTCCGGATAATAAGTACGTCTTGGTCTCTAACTGGTGTTCATATGACCTAAAAGTTATCTCCGTCGCCAGCCAAAAGGTTGTGAAAACCATCAAGATAGGTCGATATCCGCGTGGCATCGCCGTCAGTAATGACAGTAAAACCGCCTATGTTGCCGAAATGGGTGGCAATCGCATCCATGTTATTGATTTGGAGAATTTCTCAATCACTTACATACCGATCGGCAGTAATCCTCGAGCAATTGTTCTTTCTCCTGATAATACAAAGCTATTCGCAACTCTCAACATATCGGGCAAGGTCACCTCTTGGGATTTAGTCGCAGGGAAGAGTTTAGGAACCGTAACAACTGGCAAGGCTGCGCGATCCCTGGCTATTTCTAGTGACGGTACTGCCCTTTTTGTAGTTAATTTCACGAGCGATACAGTTTCTAAATTACGAACAAGCACCATGAAAATCTTGCAAACAATTAAAGTCTGTAACGAGCCAATAGGCGTGACGTATGATGCTCCAACATCTAGAACGTGGGTGGCTTGTTATGGTGGATCAATCAAAGTCTTCGACAATAATTAAGGTGCTGGAGTAGCTTCAGAGATCTCTGCCGGAATATTAGGAGCTGCAATTCTGCCCAACAATCGGTCAATTGCTGCCCGTGCTTTATCACTAGAACGCGTACCGCGTGGGATCTCATCGGCCAAAGTAACAAATATGTACTCACGATCAGTTGCTTCAACGTAGCCTGCAAGAGTCACAGTGCCATTGAGCGTTCCCGTTTTGGCGCGTACTAAGCCAATAGCACTAGGCGCAGTAGTTAAGAAGCGATAACGAAGCGTTCCAGAAACACCGCCGACAGGGAGTGAGTCATACAAGAGTTGGTACTTTGGATTGTTATGGAGTTTAAAGAGGAGCTGGCCTAACATATTTGCTGTTATCCGATTCTCTTTTGATAGACCGCTGGCATCAACGGCGATTAACTTCGTTGAATCAATATCAAAACCATTGAGAAGTTGCTCGAAAGTTAGTTGCACTCCAAAATCATTGAGTGGATAACCTGCCGCTTGCGAGGATAGGCGAGCTAAGCGCTCGGCAAGTAAATTATCACTCCACTTGAGCGTGTAATCTAAAATTTCAGAGAGTTGTGGTGATTCATCTCCAACAATAAACTCACTTGAATCAAGCAAAGCTTTACTGCTTGTCACGGCTTTCATTACTGGCTTGAAGCCACGCTTGGCCCAAAAAGCCTTTAGATTGGCCACATCTTGCGAATACAGTCCAGCATATTCGACTCTAATATTTTTGAGTGATCCACCATTGCTCTTCTTAATTGCACTCATTGCGTTAAATGCAAGATATGGAAGTGATTCACGTTCCATTTTCCGAGCCACGCTATGGCTCAAGCTAATCCATGGATCGAGCGTTCCTTGAATGACCAAAGTCTTTGGTTGGTCACTTAGCCACATTTGTGTGGTGAATATTTTCTCTGGCTCTAAATATGTAAGTGCCGATGCAGCTGAAAATATCTTCATGACTGAGGCAGGTTTGCGTTGAGAAAAAGAGTTCTTTTCATAAACAACTTCGCCGGAAATACCATCAATTAGAACAACTGCGGGGTTTGCTAATGCGGGCAGTTTTAAGAACTCATCAAAAACAGCCGGAATCGAAGCCGCTGATAAGACCGCTTGTGCCGGTAGCGCTGAAAGTGCAGTTGTTATTGCAAGTGCAGCGAAAAAGAGCTTATTGCGCATTGGCCTATCAGTGCCACAGTGATGCGATAAGAATATTGGTCATTGTTAGACCAATCAGGAGAAGCCATATGTTCTTTGGCAACTCTGGTTTCTTAATATTCTTATAACTGATGCCCAGAATCGCCAAAAGAATTACTAGTTTGATTCCAATTTTTGTGTGGTTGAGTGTTTCATCTGGATGCGCAGTGTTAAACATCCCTACCATTACAACGCCCGCAACCAGTGCGGTGAGGCCAACATGCAAGATTCCAGGGCTTAACTTCCGAGGGCTCTTATTCCACTGATGGAGCAACAAAAAGAGAAGGACAATTACACAGAGAATATGTACGACATAGGCGATTGTGTTGATAGCAGTCATGTAATCAGTTTAGAGTGGCACCGTGTCTTCTCCAACCACCCCCGCCACCATTGGTCCAGGTGAATTTTTTCCTGTCGTAGGTGTAGGGCCACATGAAAAACCATGGCCAGAAGGCGATCAATTCGATCCTGATCTCTTACTTAATGGGGATCGCAGAAATGTTCTAGATCATTACAGATACTGGACTGTTGAGGCCATCGTCGCCGATTTAGATACCAAGCGTCATAAGCTGCACATCGCTATTGAGAACTGGCAACATGATCTAAATATCGGCTCTGTAGTTCGAACAGCAAATGCATTTAATGTCGCTGGCGTGCATATCGTGGGTAAGCGTGACTGGAATAAGCGCGGAGCAATGGTGACTGATAGATACCTAACTGTCTTCCATCATCCAACCATTGAAGATTTCTCAATTTGGTGTAAAGAAAACGAGATCCCTATTATCGGTATAGATAACGTTCCAGGCTCTAAGCAGTTGGAGAGCGCGCAGCTTCCTGAAAGCTGTGTGCTTTTATTTGGTCAAGAGGGTGCGGGAATGTCAGATGAAGGTATTGCTGTCTGTGAAGTTCTCTATGAGATTAACCAATACGGTTCCACGCGCTCAATGAACGCCTCTGCTGCCGGAGCAATTGCCATGTATCACTGGGCACTACAGCACCTACCTAAATGATGAAAACCTGGTTGACGCGCAATTTAGTTCTGCTTACTTTGGTCTCACTCGCCCAAGATGCAGCAAGTGAGCTTTTATATCCCTTACTGCCGATTCTTTTAACCGGTGTAATAGGTGCAGCGCCGTTGGCACTTGGACTCATTGAAGGTTGCGCAGAAGCTGCCGCAGGTTTTACAAAATTAATCAGCGGTACAGCAAGTGATCGATTAGGAAGAAGGCCATTTGTCATCTCTGGATATTCACTGGCTGGAGTTGGCAAAGCGTTTGTAGTTGTTGCAACTGGTTGGCCCTTAGTTCTCTTAGGACGTGTTACAGATCGAATTGGCAAAGGTATGCGCGGGGCTCCGCGAGATGCCTTAATTGCAGACTCTGTCGATAAGGCAAATCTTGGCAAGGCCTTTGGTTTTCATCGCACTGGCGATAACTTTGGCGCCGTTATTGGACCCGGAATCGCTCTTATCGGCTTAGCGATGCTCGATGGTGATGTTCGGGCAGTAGCTAAATGGGCGCTTATTCCAGCGATTATTTCCGGCTTACTAACACTTCTGGTGAAAGAAGAATTTGTTAAAAAAGCAAAGGTTAAAGCTGAGAAAACAAAGCACCCCCAGCTGCCATCAACCTTAAAACGTGCAATCGCAATCTTAGTTCTTATCCAATTAACAAATATTCCCGATGTTCTCTTGCTTTTGCGCCTACACGATATTGGTTTTTCTACAAACGGCGTTGTACTTTCGTACATGCTATTTAGCGGAGTTACAGTACTGGCTGCTTTTCCCGGTGGTTATATTGCCGATAAATTATCTCCGCGAATTGTTTACGCAGTAGGTTTATTGGCTTTTGCCGTTGCCTATGCCACCTTGGGTTTTACAAATAATCACACGATTGCACTTGTTGCCCTTGCTCTCTATGGGCTGTTCCCAGCGCTCACCGATGGCGTAGGTAAGGCATGGATTGCAGGTATTAGTGAGAGCAATCATCGAGGACGTGCCCAAGGCGTGTATCAAGCTTCAATGAACTTTGC
>CAFBPE010000018.1_pt1 | contig 15230 bp, 14 predicted proteins | sample 7269641 | NCBI WGS metagenome assembly CAFBPE01 (sample SAMEA6814136, study PRJEB35770) | uncultured Actinomycetes bacterium | biome: Freshwater; feature: Freshwater reservoir; material: water | place: Czech Republic | collected 2017-06-27 | depth 30m m
AAAACTCTCACTATTATCCGTCTCAACATGGGTTGGGCCCTTGTTTATAACGTCATCGGAATTCCTATCGCAGCCCTTGGTTTATTACAGCCAATTTATGCGGCAGCTGCAATGGCTATGTCTTCGGTATTCGTCGTCACTAACTCACTGCGTATTAAGTAGGTAAGAATCTAAAACCGACGCTTGAAATCACCTTAATTTAGGATTTCGGCGCTTACCGGTTTTAGATTCTTAACTCACGAATCTCCGACGCTTGAAATCACCTTAATTTAGGATTTCGGCGCTTACCGGTTTTAGATTCTTAACTCACGAATCTCCGAGGATTGATATGAACGCCGATCTATCGGTGCTATAAAAAATCTCGCTCGTGGGTTATCCACGGCGAGATTCTTCATACATTCTTACTAGTAGCGGGGGCAGGATTTGAACCTACGACCTCTGGGTTATGAGCCCAGCGAGCTACCGAGCTGCTCCACCCCGCGTCGGTAACGGCAATCTTAGGCGTTAGGCAGATAAAGACCAAATCCATGCATAAATCGCATGAATCTGGCCCTCATCGCTCAATCTTTTTACGACAAGAAATCAACTGTCTGTTTAAAACAAGAAATCAACTACATATGAATAGCTCAATCCTTGTTAAAGCAACCTCTACTTATTTCTTGCTCTGCGCAGCGATTGCAGCAGCAATTGCTGACTTCAATCGATCTTGTGCTCGGCCATATGCAGTGAAGTCGCCCTTCGCAAGTGCGGCTTGACCATCGGCGAGTGCCTGCTTTGCACTTTGTAATGCGTTAGCAAGTGAAGCGTTAGAGGTTCCAGTAGTTGTAGTCGTAGTACCACTAGATGATGCTGTACCGGAGTTTCCACCGAATACTTGATCGAGGGCTCCCTTTAACGTGTCGTCATAACCAATTTGATCTCCAAATGAGACCAGAACTTTCTGCAGTAATGGATATGCGGCGCTATTAGAAGTTGCGCGAACATAGACCGGCTGTACATACAGAAGTCCTCCACCAACTGGAAGTGTTAACAAGTTACCAAGAACTACGTCTGAGCCACCTTGACGCAACAGAGACAAAGAGTTTGCAACTTCAGGTTTTGCTTCAAAGTTGGATGCAACTTGAGATGGTCCGGCAACGTTTGTACTTCTTGGAAGTTGCAGAACAGTAATCTTTCCGTAGTTAGGACCTGCATCTGCATTTACAACTGCAAATGCAGATAAGTTTTCACGACCACCTCGTGGAACAAATGGTGTCGTCATTGCAAACTCAGGCTTAGCTTCACCTGGCATCTGCAGAGTTAAGTAGTAAGGAGGCTGTGCGCTTGCATTTGCACCAAAGGTTGAAGGATCGCGAGGTACGCGCCAGAAATCTTGGCCACCATAAAAAGCTGCAGCTGTTTTTACGTGGTAGGACGAAAGGATTTCACGTTGCACTCGGAACATATCTTCTGGGTAACGAATATGAGCCATTAAATCCTTTGAGATCTTTGACTTTGGTGTAACAGTGCCAGGAAAGGCCTTACTCCATGTCTTTAAGACTGGATCCTTTGTATCCCATTGATACAAAGTGACAGTGCCGTCATATGCATCAACTGTTGCTTTGATTGAGTTACGGATGTAGTTCACGTTTTGGTTGGTTTGAGCGGTTACTGCTGATGAGTTAGTAGTTAACGCATCAGATGTTGCGCTAGATAGCGTGATCTGCTTCGAATAAGGATATCCAGCACTTGTTGTATAGCCATCAATTATCCATAGGACTTTTCCATCTACCAATGCTGGATATGGATCGCCATCAAGTGTTAACCAGGGAGCAACTTTAGCAACGCGTTCGCGGGGATTGCGTTCGAAGAGAATCTTTGAATCTTTGTTTATAAGCGACGAGAGTAAGAGTTTTTGCTCTTGATACTTAAGTGCAAAGACGATTTTATTTACTAGAGAGCCAACTGGAACACCACCAGTACCTGTGTAGGTATAGTTTTTCTGGCCATTTGCCGACGCATCATCGGGGTAGTCAAACTCAACTGGCGTATCTGTCTTCACGCCGCCGATGATTGAATAGTCAGGAACATTTTCTCCGAAGTAAATTCGGGGTTCAAAACTTCCGAGTCCCTTAGTTGGTGGCAGATCGCCAACAGCAAAGGATGGCTTTCCATCGGCATCGCGGGCATTTCCAAAGGCGGCCACAAAGCCAAAACCATGCGTGTAGACAAGGTGATCGTTAATCCAGTTACGCGATGGATTTCCGGCGATGTTTAACTCACGGACTGCAACAATCACATCTCGTTTAACTCCATCAATTGTATAACGATCTACATCCAGAGAGTCAGGGAAAGTGTAATAAGGCTTAATCTGTTGGAGCTGGCGGAAAGTTGCCGGCAAGACGTTGGGATCCATTAAGCGAATATTTGCAATAGTTGCGGCATCTTTTGACAGTTGGCCTGCTGAGGTTGTCAGCGTCGCTTGATAATCGCTGACCTGAACGTCATCTAATCCGTATGCAGTGCGTGTTGCATCGATATTGCGCTGAATAAATGGTGCTTCCTTCGATGATTCGCTTGGCTTGACTTGGAACTGCTGAATTGCCCCTGGATAGATTCCAGCGATTAATACCGATGAAATAACTAGCAGCGCGGTTCCGGCAGCTGGAAGCACCCATGAGCGACGAACGATATTTGCAAAGAAAAGAAATGCACACAAAACAGCAACGGCTGCAAGTATTGCCTTAGCTGGCAAGACTGCGTTGACATCGGTATACGTGAGACCAGTGATTAACTTGCTCTCTTTTAAGGCAAGTGCATAACGATCAAACCAGTATGCGACTGCTTTAAGCAGTACGACTGCTCCAAGCAAAACTGAGAGTTGGACTCGTGCAGTAACGGTAGTGCGATCTTCTTGTACCTGTAAGCGGATTCCACCATAAAGGTAATGGACTACCGCTGAAGCGATAATTGCTAGAACAATTGTTGAGATAGCCCATGAAATCAGTGTCTGCCAAAATGGAAGTCGAAAGGCAAAGAATGAGATATCCATATTGAACTGAGGGTCTTTAATGCCAAAGTCTGTTGAGTTTTTAAACTGCAACCACGTTGACCACAGCATTGATCCTGAAGTACCCGCAAAATAGAAAAGTCCAACACTTAGCGCAAGAACAATCCATCGCTTAATTGGCTCAATCTGTGCGCGGTAGCGTTCTAAATTATCTGCCTCAATAGTCATGGGAACATATAAAGGGCGGCGCTTGTAAGCAATTCTGATATTGATCAACACAAGTGCGGCGGTGAGTAATCCAGTGGTGATAAATAGTTCAATCTTGGTCATCAAAACGGTGGACCAGACAGATGTGAAGCTGACTGATTTAAACCAGAGCCAATCTGCATAGAAGCCACTCATTGAAACAAGGACGGTGCCAAGCACAACCAGAATTCCGATAGTTATCGGAAGAACTCCGCGTGGGCGCTTGAATTTGAACTGGGGGTTTACGTTACTCATCATGCTCATACGCTAGCGCACCCGGAAGAGGCCTTCCATCTGGGGGTACTGGCTCTACTGGAGGGCGTTTAGCAGCCGGTCAATGGCCGTGGCCAGCAGGGCATTGTTATGTCAGATATTCGCAGACGCGATATTTATGTGTTTGCCGCCGGCCTGTCTCTACTTACTGAGCGCTTCTACGGCTTCGGCCAGGTTGGAAATAATAACTATTTCCAACCCTTTAGGGGCGGGAGTTATCTCCCTGGCATTTCCGGCAGGTGCTAGAAATATCTGTGCGCCAGCACGGTGAGCAGCCACAATTTTTTCGTTAATTCCACCAATGGGTCCAACTTGGCCATCAGCCGAGATCGTTCCGGTGCCAGATACATGACGACCATGCAATAAGTCACGTGGGGTAAGAAGTTCAATGACGCCCAGCGCAAAGATCATGCCTCCGCTTGGGCCTCCAGTTCGCTTTACATCAAAGGCGATATGTCCCGAATTAAGTTGATCTGCACTCACGTCTAACTCTGGATGTTTGGCTAGGTAAGTAAAGGCAGCAGAGATCGCTTTGCTTTGCGAACTTGTCATATCGACTGCTGCTTTTTTCTTCTCTTCCTGTGCAGTTGTACCAGCTGGATAAATAGCTGAACGCGGGTATACAGCTTCATCGCTTCGAATCCACGAATAAATAATCTCTGGGCCGATAATCCAGGTATTTGGATTTGTCACTCTGATGGACATCAGATCTAGGCGTCCGGTTGCCGGATAAGATTTTTGGCTTTTTACGCTCAGAATATTGTCGAAGATATTTTGAGCATTTCCCGGCATAACAATTGCAAATGGAAGTGGTGCAACAAGTGCGGCGCCAAAGAATATTGTGAGTATGACTACAACGAATCGGGGAAGCGGTGAATAGCGCACGATAGAGAAGCTTTAGGAGTGCAGCTCAGGATTGACTTCAGATGGCTTGGCAATGGGCGGATTAAGAGCGGCATTGACATCGCGAGCCTGTGAATCACGCAGTGAATCCTGAAAACGCTGGAACTGGCCTACCGAGCGTTGAGTCTCTTGCTGAAACTTGCCTTGAAACTTAGAGACCCACAAGACGTATCCAAGTGCACCAATCAGGCCCATGGCAGGGACTACCCACCAAATAAGGGCGGTAGCGGCGGTGGACATGAGGTGAGCCTACCGCGCGCGAGGCTTACATGCATTGCGCAGGATTTAGGTAGGTAGTCGAGAGAAAGTCATATTCCTACTGTCAGTGGCACAAGCTGGCTGGGAAAGAATTGTGAACGAAAGAGGGAAGAAATCCAGTCGCTTACTGGTTACAAGACTGGGAGGATTAATACATGACACCGTTTGGTTTTACACCAGAAGATGCAGATGATGCTGGAAAAAATAATGGCGAGGAGTCTGCAGAGTTTAAAGCCATGATGGCGCAGATGGCAGCTATGCAGGCACAGATTCAATCGCAGTTTGCCAGCATGGGAATTAATCCTGCAGGTTTTTCTACTAGCACAGAGGTCCTTCCCAAAAGTATTGTCCGAGATACTGCAAAGAAATTTGTCACGACAAAAGGTTCAGCTCCTATTGGTGCCAATGATGTTGCCAAAGTTCAGGAAGCGTTTTCAATCGCCGAACTGTGGCTAGATGAAGCGACATATTTTCCGCGTTCGAGCGAGCAGGGAAATACCGTACTTGCGCGAACCGATTGGGTAGATACAACTTTGTCAGGCTGGCAGAGTTTGGTTGAGCCATTAGCACTTGGACTATCAACTGCAATCGCCGAACTGCTTAAGAACTCAGCTGTTCCAGACTCGGAAGATTCACAGACTCAACTACCTATGCCGGTAGAGATGATTTCAGCTGTATTAGGTTCATTTATTGGCTCACTGCTTGCAACACAGTTGGGACAATCAGTTGGAAGTTTGGCGGGCTCAGTAACTGGAATTTACGATGTGGGTTTACCTCTGCAAGATCAGGCGTATCCAGCGCTCGTTTCACAAAATATTGATGAGTGGGGCAACGAATTAGATATTCCAATGGATGAAGTGCGAATCTTTCATGCTTTGCGCGAAAGTGCAGGAGCGCGTTTATTTGCGCATAACCCTTGGCTGGTTGCATACATTCGCGGTGCTGTTTCAGAGTACGGAAAAGGTATCCGCATAGATATCGAAGCGATTCAACGTCAAGCGCAGGAAGCCTTTGAAGCTGCATCTGCATCAGAAAATGGATTTGATCCAACTAATCCTGAAAGTTTTGCTGTCGCTTTAAATAGCGGAATCTTTACACCGGAAGAGACTCCCTCTCAACGTGAGGCCTTAACAAAACTTGAGACCGTTCTGGCATTAGTTGATGGATGGAATGAAGTAATAGTTATGCGCGCCGCCGGAGATCGTCTTCCAAATATTTCAGCTTTGCAGGAAACGTTACGCCGCCGACGTGCAACATCTGCACCTACTCAACAACTTTTCGCAAATCTCTTTGGACTTGAAGTCTCACCGCGACTTGCGCGCGAGGCAGCTGGTTTTTGGAGCGCAGTGAGTGAGTTACGAGATGTACAAAGTCGAGATCAAATATGGAGTGGAATCTTGCCGAGTGCAGAAGATTTATTAACACCAGAGGCTTACTTGGGAAGTATCGAAATTCCAGACGATCTTTCTTCTCTCTAAATTCCAGACGATTTATCTTCTCTCTAAATTTCAGACGATCTTTCTTCTCGCTAAACCCTTAGTGTGCGAGCGCCCATGTAGTAGAAATTCAGAAGCGAGTGGGCAAAGAAAAGCGAACTCCCCGGGCGCTCATTCTGTATCAGCCTTCCCCTTGCTGATAAAGAACGGTTATCCGAGGAGTTCGTGGTTGTAACGTAATTCTTATTTGCCTGAGAATCAACTGAACTGCGGATTGACAAATCACTTTTTTCTCGTGTAATGGGATTTTATTAGGCGAGATTTTCTACCCTCATTGTGTGGCAATTCGTCGAATCCCCTGAGCTGTTTTTGGCTCATTGTGCGTTCATGAAAAATCTCTCAACACGGGGTTGAGGTTTGCTCCAAAACCTTTGCTTGCAGATACGGTCAGATTATGGATAGCACCCAGAGATCGGCAGATTCTGGTTTCGGCTCTGATTTAGATCGAGATGCTACGTTGCCAGGCATAAGCGAGGGCGAGATCGTTGTAATCCGATCTAAGCGGCGCACAAAAAATGTATCTGCCTATCGTGCCGGTGGCAGAATCATCGTCTCGATTCCTGCGAGGATGAGTAAGGCCGATGAACGGGCCATGGTGCCTGAAATGGTCGCCAAGATCCGCGCCCAAGAGGCGGCAGTGACTATGAGTGAGACAGCCTTAGCCGAGCGAATCGGACAGCTATTACAGGAGTTAACCCCAGAGATCACAATTCGCCCCGCAGATGTGGCATGGAGGGCTATGCGCGAGCGCTGGGGCTCATGCACAAGCGTGGATCGCACTATTCGCATCTCAGATCGCCTCAAAGGCGCACCTGACTTTGCCCTTGATTTCGTCCTCTTCCATGAGGCCATCCACCTGGAGTACTCAGATCACGGTCCCGAGTTCAAGGCCTTCCTGGCCAGATTTCCCAAGGCGGAGCTGGCAAATGCCTATTTAGATGGCTATGAGGCGGCTGAAACGGCGCTCGCCATGCCTGATGCCCTGAAAAAACTCCTAAATAATCAAAGGTAGTTAGGTACAGATGCCCATTTCTGGGGGTATCGTCATACTTAACAACGCTTGGTCCCACACGGGGAGCATCCCATTGGGATCGCAGGCGTGGATGGAGGAAGCACATGACAGAGACATACAAAGGTGACGCTTACTGCGTGAAATGCAAAGAGAAGCGTGATTTCGAGGGAACTGTAAAGGTCTCCGACTCTGGACGTCGCATGGCACAGGGCATCTGCCCAGTCTGTGGCACTAAAGTCAATCGCATCCTTGGCAAAGCTCAGTAATTAAATTTCGTTCGACCATCTCGTGGAGGTGGAGCGTGCATCCCTAGCGTTTTGGCGCCCGTGGGCAGGCTTTGCTCTTCACTGAGCATTAACTTTCGAAGTGTTAATGATCGTAGCGACTAGCGTTAAGGAAACCCCCGCTTGCAGTGCAAGCGGGGGTTTCCCTTTTTCTAGAGATGTTGTAACCCTTGATGCCCTCTAATGAGGAAGTCTCGCGTTGCATGCAAACGATTCTTTTCAGTGCAGTCAGTGCAGTCTGTTTGGGTGAATTGGGATTAGTCGCAGTGAATTGGGATTAGTCGCAGTGAATTGGGGTTAGTCGCAGTGAGTTGGGATTAGTCGCAGTGAATTGGGGTTAGTCGCAGTGAGTTGGGGTTAAAACACACGCTGTGAGATTGACGTAACTCTGCGTGTTCAAAATGCATCACACTCGCTGTCGCTGTGCACACTCCGGCTCGCAACCTCATTGACTGAGGACTCTTGCCCTCATGACAACTACAACAACTCTAGAAGTTACACATCAGGAAGATCGCGGCAATGAATCCATCAATAGTGGCGAGAGTTCAGTTTCTCGATTCCATGCAACGTATCCACGACTTAAAAATGGCATCTACATAAGCCAAGTGGTCTCGGCAGAAGAGAGCTCCATGTGTGTGGCTGGCCCAACCCATGCTATTCAGATCTTTCATGCTGGCGCACGAGCAATAATCTCTTCACTCAACGGATTACAGACGCCGGAAGAGATTAGTTCAATACTCTGCGCCCCAATAGATGTGATTGACACAGTACTTGAAGAGTTAATGGCAGCAAACTTCCTGGATACCGTGCGAAACAAGATCACATTGCACAATAGGTTTCAATCGACGATTCCAGCACGTGCAATGCATACCGAAGATCAAAGTCGGGATGCTGCCTATAGCCAGTTACAAAGGCGTCTAGCTCCAGAGTTAAGCCAAGCAACGTGGCTGAGCGGAGTATCTGATGGTGGCGTTGGCTTGCTATCAACGCGACAGGATTTTGGGGTGGAAATCTTTGGAAGCTCGCGCACTGCAACATTGCTCTTCTCAATCCTTCTTGCAAGTGGGGTAACAAACACACGATTTGCATTAAATACCGCTCATAGCCACCCAACTATTAGCGATATTGATCTTGGATCAGGAGCACTTCGCACAAGTGACATTGGCCTTAGTTTTCAAAGCAGGCTCGAAGAGTTATCGCGAGAATGGTCCCTGTTCCCGGTCGCATCTCATCCGGGCTCCATACATAAACCAGTGGCCGTATTGATTCCAGAAAGAAACCTTCGAATTATTGTCGGAAGTTACGACCAAGAGCTTGTTAACCATTTTTCTCGAGATGGCCATGACCATCTATTTATTGGAAAACTTGCCGGAGGGGTTGCAACGTGCGGGCCATTGGTTCGCCCCGGATTAACTCCATGCATGAGCTGTTTAACATTGGGCAACACCGAACGTTTTGGACAGTTCCATAACCGCCTTTCACCGCCATCTGGAACAAGCGAAGAGTTCCCAATCGCGATTGCTCATCAACTGGCTGCGATCGCTGCCCATACTGTATTGAGATTTATTGACACGGGTGAATCAACATTGATGGGGGCGCAGATTCACTTGAACTATCTAGATCCACATGCGCCAACCATTCATCGCTTTTCCCGCCATCCAAGTTGCACGTGTCAATGGGATGAGCGCGATCAGTGATGCCCCATGTGTCCATGCAATGAAAGGAATCCTGTCCGTGCAATGAAAGGAATTAAAAGTATAGATATGCACATGCGCTCAGAGTTCTGTATTTCGTATTGATCGTAGATAGAAGACTGCGCCACACATCCACCAGAACATATCCACCAGAACATATCCACCAGAACATATCCACCAGAACATATCCACCAGAACATTCACAATCAAACATTAAACCTAGGGGGAATAATGAAAGCCTTTGGAGCAACTCTTGTTAAGGCCGAGATAATAGTTCGTGAAAAACTAACAACCACACACAGGAACTTCTATGCGCATCTACGCAATGACCGGGGCGATGTACCAGGTTGGGTTCTAGTTGTCTTAATGACTACTGGCTTAGTAACTGCCATTTGGACCATAGCTGCACCGCGACTTACGGCGATTTTGAAGAACTCGCTGGATGCAATGAATGGCATTCACTAGGGAAAATGAATGGCCGCCACTAGGGCACATGAATGGCTTTCACTAAAGTGAAAGTCTCGGCATGGGTGGTACCCAGCAAGCACCGATCACGCAGACTATTGGTACTACTTCGCAAAGATCGAGGAAATGTAGAAAGTGCGATGGTATTAATTCCGCTTCTCACTCTCTTTCTTGTCGGTATTCAACTAATAATCGCTACAAATTTACGCAATGGTGATTTGGCCCTTGCTCAAAGTGATGCTTCATCGCGCGCTATTAGCGGTGAAGTCAACTATTCCGATGAAATTATCGAGCTTGATTCACCGGATCCTTTTACGCACATCAGATTGTTAATCTCCTCTCGACGCTCTTTGGTTCCAAGAATTGTTCCTGGACTTGTTGAATTATTAGGCGGAGCCCCTACTACTGATGTGAAGGGAATTGCAGTCATGGAGGAGGTGAATTAACAATGGTATTAATAAAGTGGCGAACAGTTCGCGAGAACAACAAGGCCACAGAGAACAACAAGGCCACAGAGAACAACAAGGCCACAGAGAACAACAAGGCCACAGAGAACAACAAGGCCACAGAGAACAACAAGGCCACAGAGAACATCAAGGCCACAGAGAACATCAACAAGGTGAGAAATAGATTGCGGGATGAAACAGGAAGCGCGATAGTTGAGTTTGTTGCGCTGGCAATCCCGCTGTTCATTCCTATTTTTATGTATTTGAATCACTTTGCCTCAGTCAGCGGAAATGAAGAGATCGCACGGGTGCTAGCACGTGAAGGGCTAAGAGCATATGTAGCCAGTGATAGTGACTACGCAGGGCGAGAAGTTTCTGCTCAAGCACTTAACGTAATTGCCGATCATCTTGGTCTTACTCACGATGAGATTCAAACTCTTACGGCACGCTACGACTGTACGAATCAACCATGCTTGTCAGCTGATGGTCGTATCCGCTTAACAATTTCATTTGTTGATCATCGTACGAATAGACGGATCATGGCATCGGCCCAGGAGCATGTCAGTCCATGGATGTAACCAGTAGGTCCATCGATCTAAGCCATAAGTCAATTGCTGCAAGAAAAAGACTTACCGATGGTGCAAGAAAAAGACTTACCGATGAGAGCGGCTCATTGAGTGTTGTGATCATTGGTCTATTCATCATCACTGTTGCTTCCCTGATGGTGATGAGTGATATTGCATCAGTGTTCGTAGCCAAGCGATCCTTAGTGCAGGCAACAGAGGCGGCTGCTCAACGAGGTGTTCATACACTTGATGAATCGGCATATTATGTTGGTAAAGGAAATATGTTTACTGCTCCACTAGCTGCACTAACTGCGCGCCCACATCGAAGCATCCCTATCGACTGCAATCGCGCAGTTTTCAATGTGATGTTAGAGCTTCATAACTGGAGCAATGATGAGGGAGCAATGAAACGAAATGAATTGAAGGGAATCGTCCTTACTGATTTACAGTGCGATGGTACGTCGATAGAGATCTCTACATATGCAGAAGTCGTCTTTCCATTCAGAGTTCCGTTCACACGTATGGACTCAGCCTTCCTCACTGCATCTGCTGGAACGACCAATGAAGTTCAAGAGGGATTTTACCTTTTCGGGATTCGGCTTCATTAGCCGTCTCCGCTATTCTTCACACATGGCCGCTCGTGAGTATGGATTAGAGATCGATGCGATCGATGCGACCCTTGTTTCAATTGAGAAAGTGCTTGACCTTCCAAAACTTCGAAAGCAAGCTGAAGTTTTAGAGGAAGAGGCCGGGGTTCCAGACCTTTGGGATGATCCGGAGAATGCCCAAAAGATTACAAGCCGCCTATCGCGGGTCCAGGCTGAGATAAATAAGCTCACTACGTTACGTCGACATGTTGAAGAGTTGTCGATTCTCTTTGAACTTGCAGCGAGTGAGCCAGATGGCACTGGAGTTGCCGATGCCGAACGCGAACTTGATTCGGTGAAAAAGGCAATTGGCGAACTTGAGGTTCAAACACTTCTGAACGGTGAATACGATGATCGAGATGCATTGATCACTATTCGTTCAGAGGCAGGGGGAGTTGAAGCCGCCGATTGGGCCGAGATGATTATGCGTATGTACTTGCGTTATTGCGAGCGTCACGATTTCAAAGTTGACGTCTTGGAAACATCGTATGCAGAAGAAGCTGGAATTAAATCAACAACTTTTCGTGTCACCGCTCCTTATGCGTATGGAACTTTATCTGTTGAGCAGGGAACACATCGGTTAGTGCGTATTTCACCATTCGATAGTCAAAGCAGACGGCATACTTCTTTTGCTGGCGTTGAAGTCGTTCCTGTGGTTGAACAAAGCGATCATGTTGAGATCGATGAAAAAGAGGTTCGCGTCGATGTGTATCGTTCATCGGGACCTGGCGGTCAAGGTGTGAATACAACTGACTCCGCTGTTCGCTTAACGCATATTCCAACGGGCATCGTTGTCTCGTGCCAGAACGAGCGTTCGCAGATTCAAAATAAAGCCACGGCGATGGCTGTCTTGCAGTCGAAGTTATTAGAGCGCCGCCGACAAGAGGAGCAGGCGAAGATGAATGCGCTCAAGGGTGATAACTCTGGATCATGGGGAAATCAGATGCGCTCCTACGTTTTAGCCCCGTATCAGATGGTAAAAGATTTGCGTACGGATTATGAAACTGGAAACACATCGGCAGTGCTCAATGGAGAAATCGATGAGTTCATTGAGGCCGGAATTCGTTGGCGCCGTAGTTCATAAGTCCGTCGACCTCTCGTTCGTGAGGTTCATTTTTCTAAGCCAGCACCCGCATATTGGGTAATCTCACACTATTTCTTACGCTCAAATGCGCGTTAAAGTCATCAAATATGCGTCGGCATCCATAAACTAAGGACAGGCCGAGGGTGGAGTTATTCGCCACGCAGATGCAATGGGAGATTGTAATGATTCGCTTTGAGAACGTCACCAAGATCTACCCAGGGCAAGATCGTCCCGCCCTTGATTCGGTGAGCCTTGAGATCGTTAAAGGCGAGTTCGTTTTTCTGGTTGGCCTATCTGGCTCCGGTAAATCAACTTTTCTGCGGTTAATCCTTCGAGAAGATCGCCCAACATCAGGAACTATTCACGTTGCCGGTAAGGATTTAGGAACTCTGGCTAACCATAAGGTTCCAGAACTTCGCCGAAAAGTTGGAACGGTGTTTCAGGATTTCCGTCTCCTACCAAATAAGACAGTTACCGAAAACGTCGCCTTTGCTCTGCATGTGTTGGGATATTCGCAGAAAGAGATCAACCGCGAAGTGCCTGAAGTCTTAGAGTTAGTTGGACTTGAAGATAAAGGCGATCGCTTACCATCAGAGATTTCAGGCGGCGAACAACAGCGCGTAGCCATTGCTCGCGCATATGTCAGTCGTCCGCCAATTTTGATCGCAGATGAACCAACAGGAAATTTAGATCCAGCAACAAGTGTGGGAATTATGAAGCTACTAGATCGCATTAACCGCGAGGGAACTACGGTTTTGATGGCGACACATGATTCTGGAATCGTGGATCAAATGCGCAAGCGTGTTATTGAGTTGGATCTAGGCCATGTAATACGCGACCAGGTTCGCGGCGTTTATGGATATACGGGATAGGGGCTCACGGATGCGCGCACGGTTTCTGCTTAGTGAAGTAGGTATTGGTCTTCGTCGAAATATGACGATGACATTTGCTGTAATCGTCACTACTGCAATCTCGCTGTCACTGCTCGGCATCGGGCTACTGGCTAATGCCCAAGTCGGTGCGATGAAAGATTATTGGTATGACAAGATCGAAGTTTCAGTCTTCTTATGCGGAACTTTGTCTGAATCACCATCATGTTCGGGCGGCATAATCACATCGGCTCAGCGTTTGCAGATTCAGCAGGATATTCAAAGTATGCCCGCAGTGGAGAGCGTTTTTTATGAGTCACAATCACAGGCATTTGTGCGCTTTCAAGAGCGATTTAAGGATTCGGCGATTGCTCAAAATGTGACCGCTGATCAATTGCCGGAATCATTTCGCATTAAGTTAAAGGATCCAACCCAGTTTGCAGTAATTGTGAGCGCTTTCAGCGGCCGCCCAGGCGTCGATGTTGTTCAAGACCAACGCCTAATTTTAGATAAGTTCTTCAAGCTCTTAGAGGTTTTGCGAAATGGCGCTCTGTTGGTCGGACTTGCATCTGTACTTACCGCGGCTTTGTTGATTAGCAATACTTTGCGCATCGCTGCCTTTAATCGACGGCGAGAAACTGGAGTGATGAAGCTTGTCGGTGCATCATCATGGTCGATTCAACTTCCATTTCTTCTCGAGGGAATTATCTCGGCCATCGTTGGATGGGCGCTATCAACTGGATTATTGGCCGCGCTTAAGAGCGTTGTTGATTCAAAAGTTGCACCTTTATTGACCTTCACTAAGTTCTTTGGATGGGGCGAGGTTTGGGTTGCATCTGGATATTTATTGGCAACGGGTTTATTTGTCTCAACTATTGCCTCGGTAGTCACACTTCGCCGCTACCTGAAGGTCTAGTACTCTAGCGAAAGAGTTATTTACTAGGGGGTGATGCGGTTATGGTGAAAGAGATCGGCCGCAAAGTCATCGCCCAAAACAAAAAGGCACGCCACGACTATTCCATCGAGGATGTGTATGAGTGCGGATTAGTGCTTATGGGCACTGAAGTTAAATCATTGCGACTTGGCCGCGCATCTCTGATCGATGGCTTCGCGGTGGTAAACGATGGCGAGCTGTGGCTAAGTGGCGTACATATACCTGAATACACCGAAGGCACCTGGACCAATCACACGCCACGGCGTGAGCGAAAGCTTCTTGTCCATAAAGCAGAGTTGAATAAGTTGATTGCTAAGTTGAAGGATTCAGGCACCACGCTTGTTCCGCTGTCTCTGTATTTTAAAGATGGTAAAGCCAAAGTTGAGATTGCTGTTGCCCGAGGAAAGAAAGCTCACGATAAGCGCGAAGCCATTAAAACCCGTGAAGCCGACAGGGAAGTTGCTCGAGTTGTTTCGCGTGGTTCATCAGGAAAGAGCGCCAAGGCATCTAAACGTTACGAGGATTGATTCCCTTCTCGGTAACAATCTGCAGGCCGTGTGCGTGATTTATGGTCGCTCATATAAGGATTATGAATCGTCGAATTGTTGTCCTACAATTGGCCTACCGCCGCTTCGATTGACCGCTTAGTTTGAAAAAACTGACGGACGATGAGCCGACGCCAAGAAAGATTTCATAGTTGGAATTTTTCCCGTTCGGTAAGCGTTGAAGCAGTAAGCGTTGAAGCAGTAAGCAGTAAGCAGTAAGCAGTAAGCAGTAAGCAGTAAGCAGTAAGCAGTAAGCAATTGACAATTACATAGGGAAAGAGAAATACGTTTCTTTTTCTCCAATGAGTTTCTCAAATCGCCTATGGTAATTAACTGCGCTCATTCGAGCGTAACTAATGCCAATTAAGGCGCTTGAGTAAACAACTTGGGGGTGAACGGTCTCGACTTTGGATGTTGAGGCAGGGGAAGCGGGCCGAGGAAGCCGGAATGATCTCGTAAACCAATAATCCGTGCAAAAAATAACTGCTGACACTAATCAGCAAGCTTTCACACTCGCTG
>CAFBPE010000021.1_pt1 | contig 14463 bp, 12 predicted proteins | sample 7269641 | NCBI WGS metagenome assembly CAFBPE01 (sample SAMEA6814136, study PRJEB35770) | uncultured Actinomycetes bacterium | biome: Freshwater; feature: Freshwater reservoir; material: water | place: Czech Republic | collected 2017-06-27 | depth 30m m
ATTGATGGCTAAAAAGGGCTTTTATTTCGATCTTTATGCCAGTCAATTTGAAAGCGCATTGGACACATAGCCGACGTTTTCTTTTGACCACATGATTGGCTGCTTCGATGATATTTTGGACCCATGACGAAGCTAATACTTGAGCCCCACCACGATGGCAGCCAGATTTACGTTTCTAACAGTGCGCCACAGCTAGGGGAAAAAGTCACCTTCAAAGTTCGTATTCCAAACTCCTATACATTTGATCAAGCGGTTATACGTTTTTATCACGACGGGGAGCCGCGCACTGCGCATTTAAAACTAGGCAAGAAGGCAAAACATGAGTCATGGTGGCAGGTAAGCATTGCAATCATAAACCCCCATACTCGTTATCGTTTTCTTTTTGCTGGTAAAGATAAATTTGATTGGCTCAATGCTGCAGGTCTACATCACAACGATGTCCATTCCAATAGCGATTTTCAAATTATCGCGCAAAAGCCAACGCCTACTTGGCTCAAGAGCTCAGTCTTCTACCAAATTTTCCCTGATCGTTTTGCTTCTACATCTACGAAAGTTCTTCCTGACTGGGCTAATCATCAAGAGTGGGCTTCGTTTAATAAGAGTAAGAAGAAATGGAATGGCCAAGAAGTTGCCGGCGGAGATCTCAAAGGGGTAGAAGAGCATCTGGACTACATCAAGGAGTTAGGAATAAATGGAATTTATTTCACTCCATTCTTTCCTTCGCGTTCTAATCATCGATATGACGCTACGGATTTTACGACAGTGGATCCGCTGCTTGGCGGAAATGAAGCATGGTTTAGTTTGCGCAAAGCTAGTGACAAAGCTGGTATTCGTTTAGTCGGAGATCTAACATCCAACCACTGTGGCATGGGCCATCACTGGTTAAAGAAAGCTAAGAAAGATAAGAAGAGTAAAGAGCATGGATATTTTTACTGGGATAAGAGTTTTAAGTGGGGCTATGTCGGCTGGTGGGGGCTGGAGTCACTTCCTAAGTTGAATTTTGCCTCCAAAGCACTACGTAAAGAGATGTATGAAGCCAAGAATTCAATAGTTCAGAAGTGGCTCTCACCTAAATTTGGAATGTCTGGCTGGCGTATCGATGTAGGCAATATGACAGGCAAGTTGGGTGATATCGATATCCACGATGAAGTCATGCATGGAATACGACAAGTGATGGATGAGGTTGCTCCCGATGCTTGGTTGGTCGCAGAAAACGGTGATTTTGTTGCCGAAGATCTAGCTGGCCGCGGTTGGCATGGAACCATGAATTATCAGGGCTTCATGCGACCTTTAGCGTCATGGATGAATAAAAATGCCAAACTCGGCGGAGGATTTCAAGGCCTTCCAATTGATTCACCCAAGATCACCGGTAAAGCATTAGTGAATACCATCAAGAATTTTAATGGCTCTATTCCTTGGCGGGCCCTTACCGCATCAATGGTCTTGTTAGATTCACATGACACTCCGCGCTTTCGTACAATCGTCGGCAAGGATCGTGCTCGTCACTTATCTGCAATGACAATGTTACTGACTTACCCTGGCGTTCCCTCAATTTTTATGGGTGACGAGATTGGTTTTGAAGGAAATAATGGAGATGACACCCGCAAAACAATGACGTGGGATGATCAAAGCGATTGGGATGTGGATTTTCTTAACGAGATTAAACAGCTCACACGTTTGCGTCGCAATGAAGATGCATTTATCAACGGTGGATTGCGTTGGGTTGTAGCCGAAGATGGTTATGTTGCATACGTGCGCGAATCCAAGAAGAGTACAGTTTTAGTTCTTATTGCAACGACTGCTTGCTCAGTTGACATTGATCTTTCGCAGTTAGGCTACAAAGTCGCACAGACGCTTCATGGGCAAAACGCCAAAGGCGCGCGCATCAAATTTACGAGTAAAGGTGCCACTCACGGCGTGTGGAAACTAACGTAATTTCAATTAGTTAGCTCGTGAAAGTTAAGCCAACATCTCCGACTGAGTCAAAAACCTTGGAAGAATATCTTCAGGCCTGATTCCATTGTCAGTTGCCACATGATTGAAGTTTTAGGGGAGCGTTTGCGCTAGAAGTTCCTGCAGTTACTCGTTAAAATCTAGGCATGGCTGAATATCCGATACGTTCAGAGATTGTCGAATCTGGCAATCCACGCATTAAATCTGCTCAAATCATCATTAACGCACCATGCTCGACAATTTTCTCCATCTTGGCAGATCCTAGACGTCATCAAGAAATTGATGGAACACAAACAATTACCCAAAATATCAGTGGACCAGATGAATTAGTTCTTGGCTCTACATTTGGAATGAAGATGCATTTAGTTATTGACTATCGAATTCTTAATACAGTTGTGGAATACGAAAAGAACGCCCTAATCGCTTGGCGACACTTAGGGCGTTGGCGCTGGAGATATCAATTAAAGGCCATCACAGAGAATCAAACTTTAGTCACAGAGGTTTTTGATGGAACTTTTGCCCCATTAATTTCTCAATTGTGGCTGCGCGCCCGTAAGGCCTATCCATGGACCCAAATGGCCGTAGCTAAATCCCTCGTTCGACTCAAAGAGGTTGCAGAACAGTCAAAGTAGTCTGAGTCAGTCAGGGGAAAATCTAGGACCCCAAGTAGACTGCCCCAATGAGTAGTGAGATGCTAAAGACTTATCGCGATAACCTCGATTTATTTATTGCATTGGCTAAAGCCTTCGATGATGACAGTGCCAACCAAACAAGTGCAGATGGTCAATGGTCGGCAGCCTTTGTCATTCACCACGTTGCCGACGGTGAGATGCATTTCGCGACTCGCTATTTCAATGCGCTCACAATTGATAATCCGCCGATTATCCCTTTCAATGAAGATGTGTACCCGACCGTCCTGAACTACCAGGGGCGGGATTGGCGAAACTCTTTGGCACTCATCGAGAGTATTGGCAACTTAGTTGTTGCAGCGTTGACGCCAATATCAGCAGAACAATGGAACGCGACTTCCATTCATCCTGAATTAGGGTCAGTTACTTTGACGCAGTTGATCACCAAAGCCTGCGAACATAACTTTGCCCATGCACAGCAACTCAAAGATATTAAGAGGGCATAGATGTTTGAATCAATTTTCCTGGGAATCTTGCAGGGGTTAACTGAGTTTTTACCAATCTCTTCTAGTGCTCACCAGAGAATTGCGGGGGAGTTCTTTAGCAATGCTCAAGATCCTGGAGCTCGCTTTACAGCGATTACTCAGATCGGTACCGAGCTTGCAGTTCTCATCTTTTTCAGGCATGACATTAAAAGGATTATTCAGGCATGGTTTAATCAAACAGTTCGGCGAGTTTCTTTAGAGCACGCCGAAAAACAAGAAGCTCGAATGGGCTGGCTAATAATTATTGGCAGCGTCCCAATCGTGATTCTGGGTTACTTAGGAAAAGACATTATTACTAATGATCTTCGTTCCTTGTGGCTGATCGCTTCGGTGATGATTATTTTCGGTCTCATTCTTGGTTGGGCAGATTACTATGGCAAGAAAGTTAGAAACCTTGAAGATTTAAAGCTTTCACACGGCTTGTTATATGGCTTCGCGCAATCTCTAGCTTTGATGCCAGGTGTATCTAGATCTGGTGCAACCATCGCCATGGGCCGTTTACTTGGCTACACGCGCGAAGCCGCGCTGCGGTATTCATTCTTATTAGCGTTACCTGCAGTCTTTGGCAGTGGTTTGTATCAGCTCAAAGGTGCTCTAGAAGATACATCTGGCACTCAAGTTTTTTCTATGAGTGAAACCTTTATAGCTACGGCGATAGCTTTTGTGGTTGGTTATGCCGTGATTGCATGGCTTCTTAAGTTCGTACAGACGAAGAGCTTTATGCCATTTATTATCTATCGAGTAGTACTTGGTAGCACCGTTTTAATTTTATTAGCACTAGGTGCAATCAATCCTTAAGTAGAAAACCCATATTAATAACGCTGTAGCTCCTATGTCTTAGCGGAATATTTCTCGGTTTTTACTCACAATCTGCATTAGCCAACCCCCCTAATTGTGACCTACAAGATAATTTCATCGACAACGTGATTCACGTAATACTCCTGAAAGTGGTACCCCTCACTGTTTTCAGCGATAAATAAACCTTGAGTGAAAGGATTTGCCTGTAAGTAAGTAGTAAAACCACAGGGAGAGATGAGGCTTAAAGTGAAATCAAGCAATAAATCATATTTAGTAAAGGTGTTGGTTGTGCTTAGCGCTAGCGCATTATTAATGTCTACCGTTAGCAGTGCAAATGCAGCTACAAAGACAATCACATGTTACAAAGGAACTGTTGTTAAGAAAGTAACTGCAGCAAAGCCTAAGTGCCCAACAGGGTATACAACTACTAAACCAGTTGTTAAGGCGACTGTTAAGCCAACAGCAGCCGCAACAACAAAGTCAACTGCAGCAGTAGTAGCGTTTAACGGAACATACACTGGAAAAATTGGCCTACTGTGGGGAGACAGCTTTGTTCAGGTCACTTCAGTTGATGCAGCCGGAACGAATGCACTTGGGTTAAGCGATCTTCAGGGAATAGGTTCGGCAGCACCAGCTAGCCAATGCGATTCCTTTAATGGATCTGGAACTCTTAGCGGTGGCGGTAACACACTCAAAGTTTCATTTGACTCATCTGCCAAAGCATGTGCAGAAGATGCAGATGCACCAACAACTATCGCGATTACTGGAAACGCAGTAATTAATGGTGGAACTGGTAAATATGCAGGAGCCACAGGAACGTTGAAAGTAACTGGAAGTTTTGCAATTAAATCAACAACAGCTGGAAAGAGTGAGACCAATGCTTTCAAGATCACTCTCACTGGAAATATCAATACAAAGTAATTTAACAAACCTCAAGTAGTACTTAGTTATAGAAGGAGTTGAAATGAACAGAAAGATATCAACCGCAATCATCGGTGCAGTAGCACTTATAGGCGGTATTTTTGTCGGAGGAACACCTGCGCAAGCTGCACCAGCAGCTTCAACGCTAATCCTCTCGGGTGGTAGCGGCGTTTATGGGCTTGCTCCCATCACAATTAATGCAACAGCAAATAACGCGGGTAACGTAAAGTTCTTTGCAGGTGGAGTAGCTATTGTCGGCTGTGAAGCAGTTCCTACAACTACTGTCACACCTTTCGTTGCTAGATGCTCATGGATACCAGCTGCAGCAGGATCAGTTGCTCTTTCTGGAGTATTTACACCAAAAGATGCCGCCGCTTTTTCACCTATTGATTCACCAGTCTTTAATGTAAAAGTCGGTGTACCAGTTCAGGGCATAGTCTCACCAATTCATATCTACGTCGATACCGTATTAGCTAGTGGTTCAACTGGCGCATTAGCTCCACGTTTTGGGGTTGGTTGCACTATTGCCAGCGAATACATTATTGGCCAAACAATTGTCTTCCGAATCTATGCTAATAATGCCGATCAAGGCGGAGCAGTTATGGATACAAATAACACTGCTAAAGCATTTATCGAAGTTGCAGGCGTTAAAGATCCACTCCCAATGTCTTACGGCAATCACAGCGGAGTAGCTTTCTGGACCGCGATTCTTAAGACTGGTGCAGCACCTTTGTACAACACTCTAGGAATTATCAGCTACAAAGTCACAATGGTCGCTAAGGACACAACATCCATGAAGGTTCTTTCAACCAAGCTAGTTCCAAAAATGCTCAACGGAAAGCGCGTTGTTGAAAATGGCAGTGTTGTCTATGAGCGAGTGAGCTACTACCGCACAGTTACAGTTTCACCAGTTCTAAAAGGTGCAACTGCAACTTGGTCATCAAACTTTACCGATGCATCTAAGTTGACTCTTTACGCACTTCCAAAGGCTTAATTCACATTACGGAGAGAAGGTAAGAAAATGAAAGCGCAGTTCAGTAGAAAATTAAGAAGTGCAGTTGCTGTTAGTTCAGTTGTTGTATTCACCATGGCAGTGGCCATGGTGCATCCAGCAAGTGGCGCGGATGCTGCTGTTGGATCCTCATTAATAGCCCCAGCTGGAATTCCAAACATTCCTGCAGTTCCATTTACCGGAACAAAGGTTGCGGCATTTACGTCACCTCAATCGATGGTCAACTTAACCGTTGTTCCTGCACAAGGAATCGTGGGAGATCCCATGGTTGTTTCGGGCAAGGCAATGGCGCCGAATTCAACGTTCACATTAACGTGGTCGACATCTGATGCCAGTTGGGTTGCAGGAATAGAACCAAATACGGTCAACTACATGGGAACAAGTTATGTTAACTACAACGTTGACATGGCAACTGTTACAACTGATTCCACAGGCTCATTTACCTTCAAAACAAAGATTCCATCAGACTGGGGCGGGGTGCATGATATTTATGCCATCGCAGCAGGAGTTGGTGCGGGCCATGGAGGTATTCAGGTAGCACGTGGATTCACAATGACACCAACGAGCGGTCCAGTCGGCACTCCAATAACCGTTACATATACAGGCCTTGGACCTAAGTTGTATGCAGCTGGTGCAGCTCTAATTTATGACAACCACTTTGCGGGTGAAATGATGGCGCGCTGGACTAGAGGAACAGCAACTGCCGTCATTTTGGCTTCAGGCGTGGTTGGTAAGCACTATGTCCAAGCTAATGAAGCTATCTCCTTCTCTTACTTAAACGTGATGCAATCACCAGTACCTTATGCAAATAGTGGATCTGGAGTCTTCACGATTACGAAGGATAATGGAGCTTTTAAGCCATGGACTCAGTGGCCAGCCAAGGTAACTCCATCAGTATCTGCACGCACAACTCTGTCAAATATTGGATTGGATCCTGCTACTAAAGCAGTTGCCTCTCTCTCAGTTGAAAGCGGCCCAGTTGGAAGTAAGACAACTGTGAATGTTAATGGTTTAACAACTACTGGATCTCATCAAATTGTTTGGGCAACAGTTGTTGGAAATCGCGTTAACTGCACAACTGGTACTTGCTGGGTGTATAACTCAATTCCCTTAGCAACTGTAGATGTTTCGGGTAGCTCAATAAGCAAAGAGGTTACAATTCCAGATCATCTCGGTGGGTGGCATGTAATCCAGATTAAGCAAGGCAACATGATTGAAGCTCAGACTTCCTTCTATGTTAAAGAAAGCATTATGCCTTTCCTTGATAAGAATGGTAAGACTATTGGTTTGGGTCTAGCTAAAGCTGATCTATCTGGATCTATTGAGGCATTTGCTAAGGGTGGTGCTGGAGCACCTACGAACACTTTCAAACAGGGCGAAGAGTTTACAATCAGTATCAAAGGCGTGGGCTGGACCCAGTTTGATAATACGTTGGCCGTGACATATGACAATAGCTATATTGGATATGGCTGCGGCTTTAATTCAAATGGATATCTGGTAGTTCATCTAAAAGCTCTAGGCGGAGTAGGGACTCATGTTATTGATCTTCGCCCACTGCTTTATACACAGCAGCCTTCATTTGGAAATACTCCATATGGAATGACTCCTGTTTTAACGTTTGATCGTGATTTCGCAGGGTTAGCGTTTGGATATCAAATTCCAGCGTTCCACTTTGCAATCAACATCACGAAGTAGCACTAACTTGAGGGCTAAAGCCTCACTCCTGGTCATTCAGGAGTGAGGCTTTAGTTTTTAATACTCGAGCAATTCCTTGCGGAAGCCACCAATTCCAGCGGCCCAGCAGCACCATGGAGCTTGGCAATAAAAGACCACGTATTAATGTGGCATCGATCAAAATACCCACAGCAAGGCCAATACCCAACTGCTGCAAACCAGCAAAGTGACCGTTGACTAAGCCACTGAGTGCGCCAACTAAAATTACTGCCGCTGCACTCACCACTGTTCCTGTATGTGCCAGACCTTCAACAATTGCTTGCGCATTATTGGCGCCATTATCTCGCGCCTCACGCATTCTAGAAACGAGGAAGACTTCATAATCCATCGATAGGCCAAAGAGAACAGCAAAGAGAAAGATGACGACCCAGACTTCTATTTGGTCAAGGCGATATGTACCCAAGAGCGATGATGCAAAACCAAATTTGAAGACAAGGACAAGGGCACTTAGAGCAGTTGCGATTGATATCAGATCTAGGGCAATTGCTTTAAGAGGCAAGATCACTGAACGCATTGCGCGCATAAGAATAAGAAAAGTAAAAATCAGGATGAGCACAATAATCCACGGAAAGGTTGTAAAGATCGTGTGTACTAAATCTACGCCTTGTGCAGGCGCACCGCCCACATAGATCTTTGCACTCTCTGGAAATCCCGCCTCCGGAATTAAATTGGATCGCAGCTTTTGCACTAAATCCTTGGTCGATGCATCACCTAAGCCATCGTTGGCTACAACAATAATGCGCATATATCGCCCGGTTGGATCCGTAAATGTTGGTTCTTGTCCTGCAGCAACTAGAAAAGTATGTGGATTTTTCTGTATCTGAGCGATAAGTGTCATTTTAGCTAGAGCAATGTCAGGATCGGCAGATAGCTCAGGCGCACCAAGGTCGATGGCAATCTCAATAGGGGTTATAACGCCGGTACCTACTCGATCCGTCACCATAGTCAGAGCCTTGGCTGATTGTAGATTCTCCGGAATCGCAGTCAATGAGCTAGGGGTCACTTGCAAGAAAAGTACCGATGATGCAAGTGCCAGCAAAACAGCGAGTGTGCTAGAAAATACAGAACGCGGGCGTGCAACAACGAAGCGCGCTATTCTCGCCCACATCCCGTTCATTACATCTGTGCGTCCAATCAGACCCTTAAAGCCATGCGGGAGTGTGCCTTTACGGCCACACACAGATAGCAAAACCGGTTGCAGAGTTAGGGCCGTCACAATGCAGACAAGTGGAACAACAATCGCAGCCATTCCTAATGAGCGAACAAATGGCACCGGAACTAAGAACAGTGTTGCAAGTGCGATTGAAACACTTAGGCCTGATATGACAACTGTGCGTCCAGCAGTTTTCATGGTCCGGATGACTACGTCATTAATGTCATCACCAGGAGCATCCATTAACTCACGTCTAAAGCGATGCAAAATCAGAAGCGAATAATCAATAGCAAGTCCTAGCCCAATAAGCTCGACGATATTTGGAATATAGAGAACCATCAAGAATTTCTGTGCTAGCAATGAGATTAAACCTAAAGCCAAAGAAACCGATGCCACTGCAAAAACCAGTGGAATATATATGGCCCAGCAAGCACCTAACATGAGAATCAGTAACAGTAGCGCCACCACAATAGCCACGCCTTGGCCCTGCCGTAAATCAGATTTTAAAATTGGTGTGACATCACGTTCAATTGCAGGCGGACCAGAGACTAAAGCTTTACCTAGTCCAACTCGTGCAAGGGCTGCACGCAACGTATCGGTATAAGAAGCCGCTTTCAGCAAGTCATATCCGGTAGAGATGTTTACATAGAGAACTCCACCTAGCGCACGGTGAGCAGCAACCTTTGCCGTGGGAATAGCTGTCACTGCCGTCGAAACCTTTTGATTAAGTTCTTCTAACTCGTCCTTCGTGGCGTTCGTGAACTTATAGATAACGGTAAAGGAGCCCTCGATATTTTCGCCAAATTGCTCACCAAGAATCTGTGAAGCCTTAGCGGACTCACTTCCGGGAACCGTCAATGAGGTGGTTAAGTGATCGTTGAGTTTGCCGCCAGCAAAAATACCCGCAGAGATGACGAGCAACCAAATAAAGAGAATTGTAAATCTATGTCGAAGCGCCGAGCGTGTTAGTTTCTCGAGCATTAGCCAATACTAATTGAGTTAATTACCCGGGCTAACCGTTGACATGTTGAAATCCTTAATTACAAGGGGAGGAACCGCCATATTGAACATATCGCCAGCCCATTCACGTGGTTGGGTCCATTCGGTGGCACCGGCATGTGCAATGCGGTTCAGCGCAGATACTGGCGAGTCATTCCAGCGGAAGTTATTGGTTGCTCCAACAACTTCTCCACCCTTCACATGGTAAACACCATCGCGCGTTAATCCAGTAAGAAGTAGCGAATTTGGATCCACCATTCTTATATACCAGAAAGTTGTTAGTAGAAGTCCGTCGTCAACCTTTGAGATTAAATCAGACAAAGTTCCTGCTCCACCATCAACACTCATGATTGCATTCTCACCAAGAGGCGTGAAATCAAGAGAAGTTAATGCAGCAGTTGCACGTGTTTGAATCAAGGATTGCAGTACTCCATCTTTCATCCAGTCAACATGTTTAATCGGTTGACCATTATCAAATACCGATGAGAATGGTGAGCTCACTGCCGTACCGACAAAGTTTGCTGCGGGCAGTTGGGAATACTCAGGGTCACTAAAGAATTGGAAACCAACGTTAGATAGTTTTTCTCCGACGCGAGTTCCTCCACCTTTCTTAGAAAATACGCTCTGGCCTTCGAATGCATCTCGTGCACCAGAGACCCACATCATGTATGTGAAGAGATCGGCCACAGAGCCTGACGGCAAAATTGTGTCATAGCGGCCTGCTGGTAGATCTACCTTTGTTGCCTGCCAGTTAAGACGCTGGCGAATATCGGCATCGATCGCGGCAACGGAGACATTACTAAAATCTCTGGTTTCGATACCAGACCAGGTCGAGCGAGATCGCTCGTGTGACTTACCGGTCATCTCTACGCGACCTACAGGTGAGTCTTTGCGCAGACGCATTCCACCCTTTGAGCCAATCCACGTTGTTTCATGTGTGTGTTCGGCATAACCAAAGAGTTCTATTTTATCTCTGACTGATTGTGCAAACATGTCACCGAGTGCCGGAGCAAAGCTCTTAAAGATTTCTGGCCCGGTAGGCACGTGCTCAGCAGCCCAGTTGCCAATTGAAATGTTGTTAGCCAATGGCGCATAATCCTGCGCCTTACCAGCGGCCTTTGCCGCCACAATTGCTTGTTCTAGCAGCACGGGGATATCGGCTTCACTGACATCGGTACGTGTAACGCCTCCGGCTGCCATGCCACCCTCTAATGCAACGAAAGCTATGACGGTCACACTGCGCTCGGTAATAACACCGTTAGTTGTTAACGTGCTTGCAGCCCAGCGAAGATTTGCCTGAGTCTTATCTTTTACAACGACGATGCAGTCATCACATGTAGCTGCAGATGTGATCTTTTCAATTAGATCTTGAGCAGAAATCATTTTCCGGCCTCCGCTACTGTGTTGAGAATATTAACTTTGTCGAAAATCGCCGCAGGGCATCCATGACTCACGGCTGCAACTTGACCTGGTTGAGCTTTGCCGCAGTTAAAGGCTCCACCCAAGACATAGGTAGATGGACCGCCGACAACTTTCATCGAGCCCCAGAAGTCAGTTGTAGTTGCTTGGTATGCAACATCTTTTAACTGACCAACGATTTTTCCATTCTTTACGCGATGGAACTGTTGGCCAGTAAATTGGAAGTTATAGCGCTGCATATCGATAGACCACGACTTATCTCCCTTGATGATAATTCCATCCTCCATCGAAGAGACCATTTCGTCGTACGTCGGTCCCGTTGGATTTGGTTGCAGAGACACATTGGGCATCCGCTGAATAGGTACATGTGCAGGGGAGTCGGAATACGCGCAGCCATTACTGCGATCGCGATTAACTGCAGCTGCGATTCGGCGATCTAATTGATAGCCCACCAAGATTCCATCTTTAATGATGTCCCATTGCTGTGCGGCGACGCCTTCATCATCGAAACCAACTGTGCTCAAACCATGAGGAGTATTGCGATCACCGGTGACATTCATAAGCGGTGATCCGTATTTCAATGTATGTAACTTATCGGGAGTAGCAAATGATGTACCGGCATAGTTGGCTTCATAACCAATCGCGCGATCAAGCTCAGTTGCATGGCCAATAGATTCGTGAATAGTTAGCCACAAGTTCGATGGATGCACCAGTACGTCATAGCGACCTGGCTCAACCGATGGTGATGCGACCTTTTCAGCCAGCAACGACGGCATTTCCTCAATCTCAGCATCCCAGTTCCAGTGCGTATTTCCCATCCACTCCCAACCAAATCCAGATGGTGCGGCAAGTGTGCGCATGGATTCAAATCCACCTGCACCGATAGAAATCGCCTCAATTTGTGTCTGCATGCGAACACGTTGTTGGGTCGTACTGGTGCCATATGAATCTGCGTAATGTTTTTGTTCTTTTACGTACATGGCATGGGCTGACGTGTGATTAACATTGTTGCTCTTTAACAGAGAATTACTTAACTGGGCTAAGCGATCTTTCTTATCTGAATCTGATATTGAGAATGGGTCGATTTCATAATCAGAGACCCATGTCTTTTGTGCATAGACAGGCTCAGTGACAAGGGAGATCTCTTGCGTAGAAAGCGGCTTAGAAGTTATGGCCATGGCTACTGCAGTCATCGCCAGTTGTTGTGCGACCTTTACTGAAATCTCTGGGCTAGATGCAAAGCCCCAAGCACCGTTAACAATGACACGTACGCCGACACCAGCGAGTGTTTCATCGCTCTGCGTCTCTGGCTTAGCATCACGTAGGGCGAGCAAGCCTGTGCGTGTTCGCTCGATTCGAACATCCACATGCGATGCTCCAGCGCTAGTTGCGGCTGCAATGGCTGCATCTGAGACTGCGGTTAATGGAAGGCTAAGAAAATCTGCATCAATAGTTTTATTCACGCCCACACTTTAAAGCACACCCTCGGTAGGTGCCACAGGGGAGTTCTTTGAAGTGCCATCCCAGACGAAAAAAGGGGCGAAATGAGAGAAAAAAGCGAGAAATCCCATGAATTTCTGCCCGTTATTGCGTGGTTATGCCTGCTTGCAACCCCTTTGCTGGCAAGATTGCTGTATTAACTTCAACCCAGTACTGGAGAGACCTTTATGAATAAAAAAGAGATCGTTGCAAAGCTAGCCGCAGATTCAAAGCAGTCAGAGAGTGCTGTCTCATCAGTGCTAGAGGCACTTGAAGGTCTAGCTATTTCAATGCTTCAGAGCAAGGAGAAGCTAGTTCTTCCAGGCTTCATCTCAATCGAGGCAGTTGCTCGCGCAGCCCGTTCAGGACGTAACCCACAAACTGGCGCAGTTCTGCAGATTCCTGCACGCACTGGCGTCAAGGTAAGTGCTGGAACAAAGCTCAAGAAGGCAGTTGCTTCATAATCTAGGTATTCAAATAAAAGAGGGCGTGAGATTCTCACGCCCTCTTTTATTTTTAATTTTCTATGGATACAGGCCGCGCAACTTATGAGCCTCTGCTACTCGTGCAACACCTAACATATGCGCAGCTTCACGCCATGTGACTTTACGAGTAGTAGCCATCTCCTCAACCTCATTAAAAGCCTTTAACATAATGCGATTGAGGTTAGTTTTTACCTCACTAGCATCCCATGCGTAATTCTGCTTATCTTGTACCCATTCAAAGTAAGAAACAATTACTCCACCTGAGTTTGCCAAAATATCTGGAACAACCAAGATGCCTTTTTCATTTAATATCGCATCGCCTTCCGGTGATGTTGGTGCATTGGCGCCTTCAACAATGACCTTAGCTTTAATACCAAGGGCGCTTTGGCCGGTAATTGCATCAGATAACGCTGCAGGAATAAGCACATCTACATCTAAATGTAGAAGCTCCTCATTAGTTAAGCGATCCGTACCAGGTGCATCAAGATTCTTATGTGCCAAGAAGTGATTCCATAAATCGCTCACACTCTTAAAACCTGTGACCGCTCCATTGACATCGCTGACTGCAACGATCTTTAAACCCATACCTTCGAGAGCGATCGCAGCCCAGTAACCAACTTTTCCGAAGCCTTGAATCGCAACAGTTGCACCGATTGGATTAATTCCGCGAACTCTCAATCCTTGCAACGTTGAAATTGCAACACCATCTCCGGTTGCTGAGTTGCGCCCCAATGATCCGCCAAGCACGATCGGCTTTCCAGTGACGACTCCCGGTACCGAAAAACCAGCGTTTACTGAGTACGTATCCATCATCCACGCCATATTGCGCTCGTCGGTTCCAACATCAGGTGCTGGAATATCGCGCTCGGGTCCGATGATGGGCAAAATCTCTGATGTATACCGACGTGTTAAACGCTCATTTTCACGGTCAGATAACGTTGCTGCATCAACGGCAATGCCACCTTTAGCCCCGCCAAAAGGCAGGTTGGTGAGTGCGCATTTCCACGTCATCAACATCGCTAATGCGATTGTCTCTTCAAGGTCTATTTGTGGGTGAAAGCGAACTCCACCCTTTGATGGACCACGTGTTGTTGAGTATTGGACTCGATAGCCCTTATACATTTCGACTTTGTCGTTATCGCGACGCAGTGGAACGGCTACTTCTAAAATTCGCCGTGGTGTGGACAGTGTTTGCCAATCATTTTCTGAAAGGCCCAATTGATCTACTGCAGTGCGTAATTGCGCGCGCGCAGTTTCGAAAGCTGACTCCGTTGTCATGTCATGAATCTATGTGAAAAGCTTCGAAAACGCTAATTTAAAAGGGGTATGGCGTGCC
>CAFBPE010000022.1_pt1 | contig 13864 bp, 11 predicted proteins | sample 7269641 | NCBI WGS metagenome assembly CAFBPE01 (sample SAMEA6814136, study PRJEB35770) | uncultured Actinomycetes bacterium | biome: Freshwater; feature: Freshwater reservoir; material: water | place: Czech Republic | collected 2017-06-27 | depth 30m m
GATCTAAGTTTTATCGTTCTCTTCTTTGCCGTTCAGCTTCTCTTAGGTCTCGTTAGAGGGCTTTAACCAACTTCACTGCAAGCCCAAGATCACCTTGGTCTAAAGCAAGAGTTGCATCGCGAACCATTGATAAGGCCAGAGTTTCATCCTGTATGCGCACTAAATCACTGTCAATAGCATCGACTATTTCTTGGTGCGCATTCCAGGTTATATTAATGCGATCAGAGATTTCAAAGCCATCACTCTTTCGACGCTCTTGAATAAAACGAACTACTTCACGGGCATTGCCGGCCAAAATTAGCGCTGGAGACAGCGCTAGATCAAGTGCCACACTCTCGCCGTCATGAGATGAGACCATCCAGCCACTCTTTGGAACCTCAGTAACTACTAAGTCGTCAAGGCTTATCTGCCAGGTGCCAACAGTTGTGACGTCTTGAGTTCGTAACTGTTTTACAAGCACCGTCGGATCAGTGGCTGCAATAGCTTTGGCAATCTCTTGAACTGCACCACCAAAGCGTGCACCTAAACTCTTAAAGTTTGCCTTTACAGAAATATCTACAAGATCACCATCGGCGGTAGCGATATCTTCGAGTTCGATTACGTTGAGCTCGTCGGCGATCTGTTCACGCATAGCTTGAGGCAATCCGGCCCAGCCAGTTGCAGCGATAAGTGCGCGTTGCAGTGGTTGGCGGATTTTGATTCCAGATTCAGCACGAGATGCTCTTCCTAATTCAACGATTCGCCTAGTGAGAGCTACTTGTTGGGATAGTTCAACATGTATTGCATCAGTATTAACAGTTGGAAAATCGGATAGATGGACCGAAGCCATGGCAGTTGAATCAGTAGGGCGTACTAGTTCTTGCCAGACTTGTTCGGTAATAAAAGGGACCATTGGCGCCAGTAATTTAGTTAAAGTAACCAAACATTCATGAAGTGTTGCCATTGCAGCGACATCGCCATCCCAGAAGCGCCGTCTAGAGCGACGCACGTACCAGTTTGATAAATCATCGATGAAACCAGCTAAAGCTTTGCCAGCGATCTGTGAGTCAAATCCTTCAAGTGCATCATCAACAGTTCCAATAAGAACATTGAGCTCAGAGATAATCCAACGATCCATCAACTGGCGCTCAGCAAGTGGAGGAGACTGCGCAAGATCAAAGTTCGATGCGTTGGCATACAGTGCATGAAAAGAGACAGTGTTCCAGTAAGTAAGAAGTGTCTTTCTGATTACTTCATTAATTGCCTCATGCCCAACTCTTCGTGCAGCCCATGGTGATCCTGCAGCCAACATGTACCAGCGAACTGCATCTGCGCCATGCTGATCCATGAGCGCCATTGGCTCTAGAACATTTCCAACGTGCTTACTCATTTTGCGACCATCTTTATCTAAGATATGGCCCAGGCATAAAACGGTTTTGTACGATGATTTTTCAAAGACAAGTGTTCCGATAGTCATCAACGTATAGAACCAGCCACGGGTTTGATCGATTGCTTCGCAGATAAAATCTGCAGGATATGACTCGTTAAACTTTTCTACAGAACCCTCTTTGTGCGGATATCCCCATTGAGCAAATGGCATTGCACCGGAGTCATACCAGCAGTCGATTACTTCAGGCACACGAGTCATAACAAGTGCGCACTCGGCGCAGGCAAACGTAATGTCATCAACAAAAGGTCTATGCGGATCCAGATTTGATAGCTCTTGTCCGGCAAGTGCGCCAAGTTCTTTTAGCGAATCGACACAGATTTCATGTTTGTTGTCACAGCGCCAAATTGGTAGCGGAGTTCCCCAATAGCGGTTACGAGAAAGCGCCCAGTCGATATTGTTATTGAGCCAGTCACCGTATCGGCCCTCCTTAATTGTCTGTGGATGCCAATCGGTTGCCGCATTTTCGCGAAGAAGCTCATCTTTTATCGAAGTTGTTCGTACATACCAAGATGGTTGTGCGTAATACATCAGCGCCGTATGGCAGCGCCAGCAGTGTGGATATGTGTGCTCATATGGTTGATGCTTATAGAGCGCGCCACTGGCTTTCAACTCTTTAACTAATACTTTGTCGGCATCTTTAAAGAACATTCCACCGACGACTGGGGTTGTAGCAAGAAAAGTTCCATCAGGTGCAATCGGATTAACAACAGGTAGGCCATAACTACGGCAGACTGCAAGGTCATCGGCGCCAAAGGCAGGGGATTGGTGAACTAAACCAGTTCCATCTTCAGTTGTTACATATGTTGCAAGGACTACATAGTGCGCATCAGGAATCTCTACATAATCAAATGGTCGTTGATATGTTGTGTGCTCTAAATCCTTGCCGAGCATAGTTTTAAGAACTACCTTCTCACCCTTAACGCTTTCGATTAAGGCTTTGGCAACGATGAGAACTTCACTCTTTTCATCAACGCTAACCTGTACGACGACGTATTCAACATCTGGATGAACAGCAATTGCAGTATTTGATACAAGCGTCCAAGGTGTAGTAGTCCAAACAAGAAGTGATGCGTGCATATCTGCTAGTTCACCTGATGTCACTGGAAAACGCACAAAGACCGATGGATCAATGACAGTCTCATACCCCTGCGCTAATTCGTGATCAGATAAGCCTGTTCCACAACGCGGACAGTAAGGTGCGACTCGGTGATCTTGAACAAGAAGACCTTTCTTCCAAATCTCTTTGAGCGACCACCACACGCTTTCCACATACTCTGGCGACATCGTCCAATACGCTTCATCAAAATCGACCCAAAAACCCATGCGATCTGTCATATCTGTAAATGCACCTACGTGGCGTTGCACTGACTCACGACATTTGTCATTAAATGCTGCAACTCCATATTTTTCAATGTCACCTTTTCCAGCAAAGCCCAACTCTTTTTCAACTGCGATCTCAACTGGGAGACCATGACAATCCCACCCAGCTTTTCTGGTTACATGTCTGCCTTTCATCGTCTGAAAACGCGGGAACACATCTTTAAATACACGGGCCTCAATATGGTGAGCGCCAGGCATTCCATTGGCCGTTGGTGGTCCTTCATAAAACGTCCATGGAGCGGCGCCTTCTCGGGCGTTGACTGTCTTGTGGAAGATTTGGTTATCGCGCCAGAAATCTAAGATGGAGTGCTCGAGAGCGGGCAAATCCACTGAGGGGGAGATGGCTCGAAATGACATAAAAAATCCTCCAGGTAATAAAACTCTGGAGGGACGATCTCTGCTGCTTGGCAGAGATCGCGGTACCACCCGCCTTGCGCATAGTTAGCGCCACTTATATACCTGACGGTTGGTTCTACATGAGCTACATGCTCATTTCTTCCAACGAACTCGTGAGGTGATAGCCCCGTCATTGCTCTGTTTATGTCAGGTAGCAGAGTCTACGCCATGAGTAGATGAAGATTACCCGTGGCGCAGTTGGTATCTATTGCCCAATCGGCATAAGGTTCGCGTCATGCCCAAGAAGCCAATAAAGAAGGCCGTAGCCAAGAAGGCTCCTGCCAAGAAGGCCGCGGTCAAGAAGGCTCCTGCCAAGAAGGCCGCGGTCAAAAAGGCACCAGCTAAGAAGGCCGTAGCTAAGAAAGCTCCGGCCAAGAAGGCCGTTGCAAAGAAGAGTGTCGCTAAGAGCATTCCTATTAAGAAGGCGCCAGGAAAACCTTTTCCAACTAAGACAACGTTAACGGTCGATGAAAAATCGCAGACTGTTTCTGTATCAACTATTACCGCACCAGTTGTGGCGCCAGTTATTGAAGAGCGTCGGCTAGTAATGCCACCACCGCCACGGCCAACTAAGAGCACGAAGAAAGTTGCACCACTTAAGCCAATTAAAGGCGCACCTATTCCTGTTGTAGTCAGTGAATCTGAACCTTCATGGACTGCTGCCGAGCTCAAGGTAATGCGCACAGATATTTCAAAAGAGCTTGAACGCCTTCGTCGCGAGTTAGCAATTGTAGAACTTGAAATGGACTCACTGATTCAAGAGTCTGGTGAAGGCGCAGGAGATGATCAAGCCGATGCGGGAACTAAAACTTTTGAGCGCGAACATGAAATGTCTTTAGTCATTAACGCCCGAGACATGGTTTTGCAAACAGAGCGAGCATTAGAGCGAATTGATTCAAAGCGTTATGGAAACTGTGAAGAGTGCGGCAATCCAATTGGAAAAGCCCGGCTTCAAGTGTTCCCTCGCGCAACTCTCTGCATGCTCTGCAAGCAGAAGGAAGAACGGCGCTAACTGTGCGCAGCTGGCGAACACTCTTAAGTGTTGCCTGGTCTATCTGGATCCTCGATTTAGCAACTAAGGCGTGGGCAGTTAGTCAGCTATCTCATCGAGACTCTGTAAAAATAGTCGGCTCTTTTTTCCAACTTACATTTGTTCGAAACTCGGGTGCAGCTTTTTCGTTTGCAACAAGTGCCACGCTTCTTTTTTCAATCTTCTCAATCTGTGTCTTGATTGCGATCTCTACCTTCGCCCCTCGAATCACATCACGTGGCTGGGCCGTGGTTTTAGGCCTAGTAATGGGGGGAGTTTTGGGCAATCTCTCCGATCGCATCTTCCGTGAGCCTGGATTCTTGCGCGGGCATGTTATCGATTGGATGCAACTGCCACATTGGCCTATATTCAATATTGCTGATTCTGCAATCGTTATTGCCGCCGCAATTTCGATAGTCCTATCCGCAAGGAATATTCCTCCAATTGCGAAAAAGGATCTACCACTATGACTAAGCGAGAACTACGAACCCTGTCGGTTCCAGAAGGTGTAGCTGGTGAACGTATTGATAGTGCGTTGACGCGGGTTCTAGGACTATCACGCACCGCAGTAGTAAAGCTCTTAGAAGATGGCGACATTACAACTTCCGGAAATGCGATGCTCAAATCTGAGCGTGTTGCAGCGGGACAGATAATCGATGTTTTGATGCCAGCGCCAATTAACACTATTCCTATTCCATTGACACCCCTTGATGGCCTAGAGATTGTCTTTGAAGATGAAGACATTGTGGTTATCAATAAACCTGTGGGTTGCGCCGCACATCCAAGCCCAGGCTGGACAGGGCCAACGGTCGTTGGAGCACTCAGTGCTGCTGGATTTATTATTTCAACTAGCGGAGCTGCAGAGCGGCAAGGAATTGTTCATAGACTCGATGTTGGAACAAGCGGACTGATGATTGTGGCGAAAAGTGATCGTGCATTTACTGTACTAAAAGATGCGTTTAGAACTAGAAGTGTAGAAAAAATTTATCATGCACTTATTCAGGGACATATGGATCCAACGACTGGAACTATTGATGCTCCCATTGATCGACACCCAAAAGAAGATCACCGATTTGCCGTAGTTGGCACGGGCAAGGAATCAATTACTCACTATGAGGTTATCGAATTTTATCGCGCAGTCTCACTTGTAAAAGTTGAGTTAGAAACCGGACGGACACATCAAATCCGAGTTCACTTTTCAGCCCTTAACCACCCGCTAGTGGGGGACACTACCTATGGCGCAGATCCAGTATTGGCAAAGAGCCTAGAAATGTCGCGCCCTTGGTTACACGCCAAGGAGTTGCGATTTGCCCACCCAATATCTGGCCAGGCGCTTAGCTTTATCGCTCCATATCCGCCTGATCTCACACGCTCACTGGCGTTGCTTTCCGACGCCGTTCTGCCTTAAGTAATAACCTTGCGCAACAATGTCTAAAGATAACTTCGTACACCTTCACGTACACACCGAGTATTCAATGCTCGATGGTGCTGCGCGGGTCTCAGATTTAATGAGCGAGGTTTCGCGACAAGGTATGCCTGCAATTGCTATGACAGATCATGGAAATGTTTTTGGCGCCTTTGACTTTTATAAGAGTGCGCAAAAAGCCGGGGTTAAACCAATTATTGGAATTGAAGCCTATGTGGCTCCTGAATCGCGATTTGATAGGAAGCGCGTTAAGTGGGCCGATGGCGGTGAAGACGATGTCTCTGGTGGTGGGGCATATACACACATGACTATTCTTGCTGAAAATAACGTTGGTTTAGGAAATCTCTTCAGACTTTCATCGTTGGCATCACTTGAAGGTTATTACTACAAACCTCGAATGGATCGCGAACTTCTTGCGCAGTATGCAACGGGATTGATTGCTACAACTGGATGTCCGGGTGGAGAAATTCAAACTCGTCTGCGAATGGGTGCTTACAAAGAGGCGATAAAAGCGGCCAGTGATTACCGTGATATTTTCGGTGCAGACAATTACTTCCTTGAAATCATGGATCATGGAATTGAGATCGAATCTCGAGTAAAGGCCGATTTACTAAAGCTTGGCAAAGATCTGGGTCTACCGTTGCTTGCAACCAATGATTTGCACTACACATTACAAAGTGATGCTGGTGCACACGAGGCGCTTTTATGTGTTCAATCCGGGTCAACGCTTGCAGATCCCAAGAGATTTAAATTTGATAACGATAGTTTCTATGTAAAAACCCCCGCCCAGATGCGCGAACTTTTCAAAGAGATTCCTGAGAGCTGTGATAACACACTATTAATCGCCGAGCGCTGCAATGTAACGTTGCGCGAAGGTGAAAACCTGCTGCCACAGTTCACTGTGCCGGCAGGGGAGAGCGAAGACTCTTGGCTACAAAAAGAGGCAGAACGCGGACTTACGGCCAGATTAGGTGCACGGGTAACTCAAGCCCACATCGACCGTTTGGCATATGAACTCGGCGTTATGCAGACTATGGGTTTTCCGGGCTACTTCTTAGTAGTTGCAGACCTCGTAGCCCACGCTAAAAAGGTTGGTATTCGTGTAGGACCAGGTCGAGGTTCAGCTGCAGGTTCACTGGTTGCTTATTCATTAGGCATCACAGGTCTTGATCCACTTGAGCACGGTCTGTTGTTCGAGCGCTTTCTAAATCCAGAACGTATCTCGATGCCAGATATCGACTTGGACTTCGATGAGCGCAGACGCAGCGAGATGATTCGATATGCAACAACTAAGTATGGCGAAGATCGTGTTGCTCAGATAATTACTTATGGAACGATTAAATCTAAACAAGCGATTAAGGATTCAACTCGCGTGCTTGGTTATCCATATGTTGTAGGTGAAAAATTAACGAAAGCGCTTCCGCCGTCAGTAATGGGTAAGGATATTTCTTTAAGTGGCGTCTTTGATCCAAAAGATGATCGTTATGGCGAGGCAGGGGAGTTCCGCTCTCTTTATGAAACCGATAATGATTCAAAACGAGTTGTAGATACTGCCCGTGGTCTAGAAGGACTTAAGCGCCAATGGGGTGTTCATGCTGCAGGCGTGATCTTGTCCCGTGAGCCTTTATTAGATGTTATCCCAATTCATCGCAGAGAAGCCGATGGCGCAATCATTACTCAGTTCGATATGGGCGCTTGCGAGGCCATTGGACTCCTAAAGATGGACTTCCTTGGCCTAAGAAATCTCTCAGTCTTAGATGATGCGCTACTAAACATAAAAGCAAATAAGGGCATCGATGTAGTGCTTGAAGATTTAACTTTGGATGATAAGAAAACATATGAGCTCTTATCCCGCGGGGATACACTCGGAGTTTTCCAACTCGACGGTGGGCCAATGCGAGCCCTGCTGCGTTCTATGTCTCCAGATTCATTTGAGGATATTTCTGCAGTTATTGCGCTCTATCGGCCAGGACCGATGGGTGAAAATGCGCATAATAACTATGCAGATCGAAAGAATCATCGCAAACCTGTAGAGCCAATTCACGCTGAGCTCTCTGTGCCGTTGCAAGAGATTCTGGGTGACACATATGGTTTGATCGTTTATCAAGAGCAAGTTATGGCTATTGCCCAAAAAGTTGCGGGCTTCTCACTTGGGCGCGCAGATTTGTTACGTAAAGCAATGGGTAAGAAGAACAAAGAGATTCTGGATAAAGAGTACGTTCCATTTGAAGCTGGAATGAAGGCAAATGGTTTTTCTACTGCTGCGATTAAACGTCTGTGGGATGTTCTTATTCCATTCTCTGACTATGCATTTAACCGTGCTCACTCAGCCGGTTATGGAGTCGTCTCATATTGGACGGGATATTTGAAGGCCAATTATCCGACTGAATACATGGCAGCGCTATTAACGAGTGTTCGTGATGACAAAGATAAATCGGCGCTGTATTTAAGCGAGTGTCGACGAATGGGAATTAAAGTTCTTGAGCCTGATGTTAATGAATCTGATGCCGAATACACGCCACGTGGAAATGACATCCGCTTTGGTTTAGCCGCAATTAGAAATGTAGGCGAAGGCGTTGTGGGCTCCATCAAGGCTTCACGCGAATCAAAGGGACGCTTCACCTCATTTGGAGACTTCTTAGCAAAGGTAGATGCTCAAGTCTGCAATAAGAAGACCATTGAGTCCCTCATTAAAGCAGGGGCATTTGGTTCTATGGGTGCAACTCGTAAAGGCTTGATGGCGATATATCTAGAGGCTATCGACTCTGTTATTGAGACAAAACGCGCTGAGGCAATTGGTCAGTTCGATCTTTTCGGTGGCGAATCCATTAGTCATGTAGCAGCAATTGATTTAGATATTCCAAAGGGCGAATGGGATAAGGCCATGCTGCTCAGTTATGAAAGGGAAATGTTAGGTCTATATGTTTCAGATCATCCGCTGTTAGGTGTCGAGCACGTCTTGCGCGCAAATACTGACATGACTATAAGTGAGTTATTAGATGATGGTGCACAGTCCGAATCAATAGTCACAATTGGTGGATTAATTACCAGCGTTACCCGCAAAGTTTCAAGGCAAGGCGCTTCATGGGCAGTTGTCAGTGTTGAAGATTTAGAGGGTTCACTGGAAGTTCTCTTTTTCGCCAATACGTATAATCAATATTCAATGTCATTAACTGAAGATCGGATTGTTACCGTCAGAGGTCGAGTAGATCGTCGCGAAGACACAGTTCGATTTACCGCTCTTGAAATGTCGATGCCAGATATTTCATCGGGTCCAGCTGGCCCTCTAGTTATTGCCTTACCGATTGCTCAGTGCACGCCTCCGATTGTTGATCGAATCAAAGAGATATTGCGCTCACATCCGGGCAAACGCGAAGTTCATCTACAAATCAAAGACAATGGCAGTGATACATATATGAAGATTGATGCGTTAATCACGTCTTCGCCAAGTTTGAGCGCTGATCTTAAATCGATCTTGGGGCCGAACTGCTTGGTTTAGGCAATAACTACGCTCCGGGAAAGCTCTTACTACAGTTACAATTGGACAATGATTCGTACCGTTGACCTACGCGGTCGTGCTCTGTCAAAGAGTGAATACAACAGAGAACTTCCTCGGGCCAATCTAAATGTGGCAGAAGCCATGGTACTTATAGAGCCGATTTTGCACCGCGTAAAAACTGGAAACGAAGCTGACTTAATAGCTCTTGCCGAGGAGTTTGATGGAGTTCGGCCTGAAACGATTCGGGTTCCGCAAATGGCGCTAGATAAGGCGCTCAAAGAGCTAGATCCCAAGGTTCGTAAGGCCTTAGAGACCTCTATCGAGCGCGTTCGTACAGTACATACAGATCAAATTCGATCAGAGAAAACTACAACAGTCGTAGATGGCGGAACTGTTACAGAAAAGTGGATTCCAGTTGACCGTGTTGGTTTATACGTTCCAGGAGGTCGCGCCGTTTATCCAAGCAGCGTGATGATGAATGTTATCCCTGCACAAATTGCACAGGTACAGTCCATTGCAGTTGCATCTCCTCCTCAAAGAGAGTTTGAGGGACTTCCGCATCCAACAATTTTGGCGACCTGCGCACTTCTTGGTATCACCGAGGTTTATGCAGTGGGTGGGGCGCAAGCTATTGCACTCTTTGCATATGGCATGGATGGACTATGCGAAAAGTGCGATTTAGTAACTGGTCCTGGAAATATCTATGTGGCGGCAGCAAAGCGTGCACTGCGCGGCGTGATTGGAATTGATTCAGAGGCAGGGCCAACCGAGATTGCCATCTTGGCAGATAAAAGCGCGCTACCTGCCGATATAGCAGCGGATTTAATTAGCCAAGCCGAACACGATGTAATAGCGGCAGCTGTTTTGGTAACCGATAGCGAAGAGCTTGCCGATGCAGTTATGGTCCAACTAAGAGTGCGTGTACCTGCTACGAAACATACAGATCGAATACGTGAAGCTCTCAGCGGCATGCAATCGGCAATAGTGTTAGTCGATTCAATTGCACAAGGCTTGGATGTTGTTAACGCATATGCCGCCGAACACTTAGAGATTCAAACCGCCAATGCTCGTAAAGACGCTTTGAAAATTCGCAACGCAGGTGCAGTTTTTGTGGGGCGATTTTCACCCGTTTCTTTAGGGGACTATTCCGCCGGCTCCAACCATGTCCTACCAACGGGAGGATGCGCCTGTCACTCCAGTGGTTTATCGGTGCAGAGTTTTCTGCGAGGACTACATTTTATTGAATACGCAGAAAGCGCTTTCGCCGATTTAGTTCCAACGGTAGTCACGCTTGCTAACTCAGAAGATCTTCCAGCTCATGGTGAAGCGATGCTTGTGCGATTAGAGGCCTCAGAATGAGTTGGCCAACCTGGCTGCCATTGCGCAAAGATTTACAGTCAATGACTGTTTATGGTGCACCCCAACTTCCGGCTCAAGCCGCACTCAACACGAATGAAAATCCATACTCACCTTCACAAGCATTGCAAGAGGCCATTACTCAATCAGTTGCACTCGTTGCATCGACTTTGAATCGCTACCCAGACCGAGATGCCTTAGTCCTGCGCAGTAAACTTGCTACCTATATAAGTGAATCTTCAAATGTACACATTGAAGTTAAGAATATCTGGGCAGCAAATGGAAGCAATGAGATCATCCAATCTCTCTTTTTAGCATTTGGAGACGGCGATGCTATCGGCTTCACTCCTTCGTATTCGATGCACTCATTGATTGCTCAAGTAACGGATACCAATTGGACAAACGGCCCAAGAAATCCCGACTTCACTTTCAATATCGACTTAGCCATCGCCGCTGTCCGCAAACTTAAGCCGACCCTAACCTTTATTACAACTCCCAATAATCCAACTGGCGATGCCATCTCAATTCAGGAGATAACTGCTCTAGCTGGTGTTGTCGCCGAACATGGCGGTCTGCTTATAGTTGACGAGGCCTATGCTGAATTCTCGCAGGAAATATCAGCGGTTACTTTAATTACGCAACATCCCCATGTCATAGTGATTCGCACAATGAGTAAGGCCTTTGCCTTTGCTGGCGCACGTTTGGGTTATTTAGTTGCCGATGCAAAAGTTGTAGATGCCATGATGCTCGTTCGTCTTCCTTATCATTTAAGTGCATTAACCCAAGCTGCTGCCGAGGTCGCTTTAGACCACCGGAGCGAGTTGCTTGCTGGAGTTACTTCTCTCATTGCAGCTCGGGAAGCAATGGAACTATCTCTGCGCGGCCTTGGCTTACGTACGCTGCCAAGCAGCGCCAACTTCATTCTCTTCACCGGATTTAGTGCAAGCGCGCCACAATTGTGGGCCAGTCTTCTAGAAAAGGGTGTTCTGATTAGAGATGTGGGATTATCGGGATATCTTCGCGTAACAATCGGCAATGAGGCCGACAATCAACGATTTATTGACGCCTTAGCCCAACTGTTATAGAAAGTGAGCACCATGAGAATCGCACGCATTGAACGAGAGACCAAAGAATCACATGTCTTAGTCCAACTCAATCTTGATGGACAAGGTGTCATCGATGTCAGCACTGGTGTTCCATTCTTTGATCACATGATGTCTCAACTTGGTAAGCACTCAGGTTTTGATTTAACCGTCAAGACAACTGGAGATATTGATGTTGATTCTCATCACAGCGTTGAAGACACATCATTGGCATTTGGCCAAGCACTTCGCGAAGCACTTGGGGATAAGGCTGGCATTCGTCGATTTGGCGATTCAATGGTTCCGTTAGATGAAGTTTTGGTGCAGGCCGCAGTAGATTTATCTGGTCGACCATATTTAGTTCATCGCCAACCAGAGATTGTTGAACTCATTGGAACTTTCGATACAACACTTGGCAAACATATCTGGGAATCAATTGTTGCCGAAGCCCATATTGCACTGCACATCAGAGTTCTCGAAGGCAGAAATGCCCATCATGTATTTGAGGCACAGTTCAAAGCGGTAGCACGAGCACTTCGCGATGCAGTGTCATTGGATGGACGAGTTGCGGGGATCCCTTCGACTAAGGGCTCTCTTTGATTGCAATACTTGACTACGGATCTGGAAACTTGCGCTCTGCCGAGCGAGCATTTGCAACATCTGGTCACGATGTAGTTGTTACATCAGATGCACGGATTGCATTTGAAGCCGATGGTCTTGTTGTTCCCGGTGTGGGCGCATTTGCTGCATGTATGAAGGGCCTGGATGCCATTGATGGTTCAGAGATTATTCGAAAGCGTGTCTTAAGCGAGCGATCAGTGCTTGGTATTTGTATCGGAATGCAGATTTTGTTTTCACACGGCGATGAACATTCAGATGGTGTTCCACATAGCGGGGTAGGAGTCTGGGATGCAGTAGTTTCAAAGATCTCTGCACCAATACTTCCTCACATGGGTTGGAATACGGTAGATGCAGCACCAGGGTCATCACTTTTCAAGGGTATTGAAGATCAAGCCTTTTACTTTGTGCACTCTTTTGCAGCTAAAAAGAGTGTTGGAGTTCACCAGACGTGGACAACTTACGGAGAAAGATTTTTATCAGGAGTCGAAGATGGTTACGTCAGTGCAACTCAGTTTCATCCTGAGAAATCCGGTGCAGCTGGCTTAGCCTTAATAAAGAATTGGAGTAATTCCCTGTGAACTATTTAGAACTATTGCCGGCAGTTGATGTTAAGGATGCTCGCGCGGTTCGCTTGGTGCAAGGTGAATTATCCAAGGAGAGCATCTATGGATCACCACTTGATGTTGCCTTAGAGTTTCAAGCCGCTGGTGCTGAATGGATCCACTTAGTTGATCTAGATGCAGCTTTTGGTCGTGGCGATAATGCGCAGTTATTGGCTGAAGTTGTTGGAAAACTAGATATTAAAGTCGAACTATCTGGTGGAATTCGAGATGATGAATCTTTACAACGCGCAATTGCAACTGGGTGTCGCCGGATTAACTTAGGTACGGCAGCGCTGGAAAACCCACAGTGGACAGCGCACGTTATTGCCGAATATGGAGATTTGATCGCCGTTGGATTAGATGTACGAGGGCATACATTGGCAGCGCGTGGTTGGACGGAAGAAGGTGGCGAACTCTTTGAAACTATTGAACGCCTAGATAGGGATGGGTGTGCACGGTACGTGGTAACAGATGTAACGAAAGATGGAACTTTGCAAGGCCCAAATATTGAACTCTTGCGCCAAGTATGTGCAGCAACCACTAAGCCAGTTATTGCAAGTGGTGGAATTTCCTCCCTTGAAGACATAGCGGCCCTTGCCGCAATTCGCACATTAGGCATAGAAGGTGCAATTGTTGGGAAAGCTTTATATGCCGGTGCATTTACTCTTCAAGAAGCTTTAGCGATTGCATCGGCATGACTCTTTCTGTCCGCATAATTCCCTGTCTTGATGTGACAGAGGGCCGAGTAGTCAAGGGAGTTAACTTTACTAACCTTGTCGATGCTGGAGACCCAGTAGAGATGGCTGCGCTATATGGGATTGAAGGCGCCGATGAGCTAACATTTTTAGATATCTCAGCAAGTAGTGCAGGACGCGACACTACGTTGGATGTTGTTCGGCGCACGGCTGAACAGGTTTTTATTCCTTTGACTGTTGGCGGTGGAATTCGTAGCGTCGACGATGTAGATCGCCTATTGCGCGCGGGAGCCGACAAGGTTTCGATCAATACATCTGCAATTGCACGGCCACAATTGATCGCCGAAA